>Ga0209444_10000999_pt1 | contig 15637 bp, 11 predicted proteins | sample LauGreFaBDMM15DN_2_FD_188215 | JGI IMG/M metagenome (GOLD analysis project Ga0209444, IMG submission 188215) | Freshwater lake microbial communities from Lake Michigan, USA - Fa13.BD.MM15.DN (SPAdes) (version 2) | ecosystem: Environmental > Aquatic > Freshwater > Lake | place: Lake Michigan...
GGCCTACTTGAAAATGGGGCATACTTGCGTGTTGTGCCAATAAATGATAACCTCGGTGTGGTGACCTCACCAGCGGCATGCATAATGCTGTTGCACTCAGAATCGAGGGTTCCTAGAATTCGCAACAATCTCATATTGATCATTATGAAACCTGAAAGCCTGCTCCTTGCCACCTTCGCATCCCTTTTTGGCATCCTATCCCTCATGGGTTGCAAATCCGGAGACGGTAGCACCATCAAGGTCGGGGAATTCGCCTCGCTCACCGGAAAGGAAAAGACCTTCGGCATGTCCTCGCATGAGGGCACGGAACTGGCCTTTGAGGAAATCAACAAAGCCGGCGGCGTTCTCGGCAAACAGATCGAGCTGCTCACCGAGGACAACCAATCGAAGGCAGGCGAGCCGGCGAACATCGTCAACAAGCTGATCTCTCGCGACGGCGTGGTCGCCATCCTTGGCGAAGTTGCTTCCAGCCGCTCGCTCGAAGCCGCGCCCATCGCACAGGAAGCGAAAATCCCGATGATTTCCCCCGCGTCCACCAACCCGAAAGTGACCGAGGTAGGCGACTACATTTTCCGCGTCTGCTTCATTGATCCCTTCCAAGGCACAGTCATGGCTAATTTTGCCATCAACACCCTGAAGGTAAAAAAGGTCGCCATTCTTACCGATGCCAAGAGCGACTACTCGAAGGGTCTCGCGAAGTATTTTAAGGAGCAGTTTACAAAAAACAGCGGCGTGATCTCCTCCGAACTGGATTACAACGGCAGCGACAAGGACTTCAAGGCGCAGCTCACCACCATCAAGGGTGCGGCTCCCGATGCGGTCTTTATTCCCGGATACTACACCGACGTCGCGCTGATCGCGATCCAGGCTCAGGAAATTGGTTTGAGCATCCCACTCTTCGGTGGCGATGGCTGGGAGTCTGAAAACTTGCTTCAAGTCGCCGGGAAAGCGATAGAAGGCCACTACTTCTCCACTCACTGCTCGCCCGAGGATACCTCATCGAAAATGACCTCATTCGTAGCTGCCTACAAAGCGAAATACAACAAGACCCCGGATGCGATGGCCGCCCTCGGCTATGACTCCGCCTACGTGCTCGCCGAGGCCATCAAACGCGCGGGCACCACGGAAGGCCCCAAACTGCGCGACGCGATCGCCGCCACCAAGGATTTCGAAGGTGTGACCGGGAAATTCTCGCTCAATGAGAAGCGCGACGCGGTGAAGTCCGCCGCGATCCTCCAGATCAAGGACGGCAAGTTCAAGTTCCTCGAAACCATCGCCCCTTAATCGAAGATCGGTTTTTCTGATGATTCCAAGAACGCCGCCCGCCACCCGCCCAAGAACGTCACACACCGCCCGCCCGTGAACGAGATTTCCCAGCAACTCGTCAACGGTCTCGCTCTCGGCTCGGTCTATGCCCTCATCGCCATCGGCTACACGATGGTTTACGGCGTGCTGCGCTTCATCAATTTCGCGCATGGCGATGTGTTCATGCTCGGCTCCTTCGCCGGGTTTTATCTCGCGCCGCAGATCGCAAAATGGTTCCCGCTACCTAGTTGGGGTGGATGGGTCGCGGTGATGGCAGCGACCATGATCATCTGCGCAATCATCGGCATTGTGATTGAGCTATTAGCGTATCGCCCATTGCGAAGCCGCCCCAAACTCACCGTGCTGATCACCGCCATCGGTGTTTCCCTGCTCATCCAATACACCTGCCAGCACCAAGCCTTTTTCGGTGCCTCGCAGAAAGCCTTTCCACCATTGCTACCCAGCGGAAATTTCTCACTCGGCGGCCTTTCTTTCAACACCACCCAGTTCGTAGTCCTCGGCGTGACCTTGGTTCTACTAGCCGCGCTCACTTTCATCGTGAAAAAAACCCGGATCGGTATGGCCATGCGCGCTGTCTCCCACAACTCCGCCGCCGCCTCGCTGATGGGCATCAGTAACAGCTTCATCATATCTTTCACCTTCGGTCTCGGCTCCGCCCTCGCAGGTGCAGGCGGCATCCTCTATGGCATGACCTACACCGGGATCGAGCCTCTCATGGGCGTGTCCGTCGGCCTCAAAGCCTTCGTCGCCGCCGTGCTCGGTGGCATCGGTAATCTCCCCGGCGCGGCCCTCGGCGGTCTCCTGCTCGGGATTGTGGAAACCTACGCCGGCGGTATGTCTGGTGTTTCAACCTACCGCGACGGCATTGCCTTCGCCATTCTCATCTTGATCCTGATTTTCAAACCCACCGGCCTGCTCGGTTCCAAACAGATCGAAAAAGTCTGATCATGTCGCGCATTCTGAAAGACCCACGCCTGCTTCTTCTCATCGCCATCGTCGCGGCGGTGATCACTGGCCTTGGTGCGGATCAAATGAACCTCTACTACCGCGGCGTCATCATCGATATCGGCATCGCAATCATACTCGCCGTCAGCCTGAACCTCATAAACGGCCACACCGGCCAATTCAGCCTTGGCCACGCTGGTTTCATGTCCGTCGGTGCCTACGTTTCCGCTATGATCACATTGGCCGCACAAAAAAGCATGGGAGCTGAGGTTCTGGCGTGGATGTTCCTCCCGGCGCTGTTGGTTGGCGGGCTAGTCGCCGCACTGGCGGGACTACTCGTTGGTATACCATCCCTGCGCTTGAGAGGCGACTACCTAGCCATCGTCACCCTCGGCTTTGGAGAAATCATCCGCGTGATTTTCCAAAACGTGGAGGCCGCCGGTGGTGCGAGTGGGCTCAGTGGCATTCCGCGCATGACAGGCCTAACTTGGACTTTCATTCTCGCCGCCATCGCAGTTTACGTCGTCGGTTGCCTTGTAAATTCCACCTACGGCCGCGGCTTTATCGCCGTCCATGATGATGAGGTGGCCGCTAGCTCGATGGGGCTTAACCCCACGCGATACAAGGTCACGGCCTTTGTCATAGGGGCCTTCTTCGCGGGCATCGCAGGCGGACTTTTCGCCCACCATAAGACCACGATCAATCCGCAGGTGTTCGACTTCATGAAAAGCTTCGAAGTCGTCGTGATGGTGATCCTCGGCGGCATGGGGCGCACCGGCGGAGTGATTCTGGCGGCCATCATACTCACACTCGCGCCGGAGTTTCTCCGCGCCGTCGCCGAATACCGGATGATCATCTACGCACTGCTAATCATTTTCCTGATGATCGCCCGTCCGCAGGGGCTGTTTCACTTCGGGCGGAAAAGAAAGCCGCTCACGCACTAAACGATCATGGGTGCCTCTTTGCTAGAACTTGAGAATGTCACGATCCGCTTCGGCGGATTGGTGGCCGTCAGTGATGTGAGCTTGTGCGTAAGCGAAGGCGAGTTGGTAGGACTCATCGGCCCGAACGGAGCAGGCAAGACGACCGTTTTCAACATGATCACGGGTGTCTATCAACCGACAGACGGGAAGATCATGTTCGCAGGAAAACCGACTACTCGGAAGAAACCCCACGTGCTTACGAAAAGTGGAATGGCTCGGACGTTTCAGAATATCCGCTTGTTTGGCTCGATGAGCGTTTTTGACAATGTCCGCGCGGCCACCCAACTCCACCGCGCACACGGCATCCGCCAAGCTCTCTGGCGCGGACGTTCCCATCATGTCGGCGAGAAGGAAGTCGAAGACCGCGTGATGGAACTACTCGAAGTTTTTTCACTCCAAGACTTCCGCGACGAACCCGCCACCAGTCTGCCGTACGGTGGCCAGCGTCGTTTGGAAATCGTCCGGGCGCTCGCCACCCAGCCCAAGCTCCTTCTGTTAGACGAACCAGCCGCCGGAATGAATCCCTCGGAAAAGGAAGAACTGATGATCCTCATTGAGTTTATCCGCAAGCGCTTCGGCATGGCCATCCTCCTCGTCGAGCACGATATGAAAGTCGTCATGGGCATCTGCGAACGCATCGCTGTCCTCGAATACGGCATCAAAATCGCCGAGGGCACGCCCAAGGAAATCCAATCCCACCCGAAAGTCATCGAAGCCTATCTTGGAGCGAGTGGGGATTAGTTGATGGTTGATTGAAAGAGGAAGAAAAGAAACGATTGAGATTATGTATGGATTTGAACGACTCGAAGTTTGGGAGAAGGCGATCAATTTCGCGGATACGGTTTACTCATTTACCCGCGATTTTCCGTCGGACGAGCGCTTTGAGTTGTCCAACCAGATGCGGAGAGCCGCAGTTTCGATTTCTTCAAACATCGCCGAGGGCAGTTCCCAGAACTCACGCAAAGACTTCGCTCGTTTTCTTGAGATTGCCACGGGATCGCTTTTCGAAGTCGTTTCGCAATGCTTTATCAGCAGAAACCAAGGCTTCCTCACACCCGAGGATTTTGAAGTTCTTTACCTAGCTGCCGCAGAACAGGGGCGAATGCTAAGCGACCTAAGGCGCTCCCTGCTGGCATAGCCTCTTCTCTTTCTTTCAACCATCAACTCTCAACCATCAAACCTCTTGCTCTCTGTCGAAAATCTCCACGTTGCCTACGGCGCGATCAAAGCCCTCCATGGCGTTAGCCTGAAGGTTCCGCAGGGCAGCATCGTCACACTCATCGGCGCGAATGGCGCGGGCAAATCCACCACGCTCCGGGCTTTATCGGGATTGGTGAAACCAAGCTCCGGCTCGATCCTCTATGACGGCCAGGAAATTTCCAAACTGCCGCCGCACAAAATCGTCGGTCGCGGGCTTTGCCACGTGCCGGAGGGGCGGATGGTTTTTGCCAATCTAACAGTGCATGAAAACCTGATGATGGGCGCTTACCTCCAACGCGATAGGAAGTGGATCGCCGAGCAGACGGAGTATGTGTTCAGCCTGTTTCCACGCCTCAAGGAACGCGAAAGCCAATCCGCAGGCACGCTCTCAGGTGGCGAGCAGCAGATGTTGGCGATCGGTCGGGCATTATTGGGAAGGCCTAAGTTCCTGATGCTCGACGAGCCTTCTCTGGGCATCGCACCGCTGCTGGTGAAGACGATTTTCGAACGCATCGTGGAAATCAACCGCGAGCAGGGGCTTACGATTTTGTTAGTTGAGCAAAACGCAAATCTCGCCCTCGACATTTCCAACTACGCCTACGTCCTCGAAACCGGCATAATCCTGATCGAAGGGCCATCCGCCCAAGTCAAATCCAACCCCCAAGTTCAGGCCGCCTACCTAGGCGCTTGACCAAGCAGCAAGGCGTGATCTCCCTCGCCTCTACCTCTATCGAGGAATGGAAGCACGGACCGCGGATCTTCAGTCCGCATCTTCCGACTTTCAAAACCCGCTCCGTTCAGCACGAAGCTGGTTTTTCATAGCCGAAAATTCACTATATCGAATCCACCCAGCACCATGAAATCACGTTCGTTGTTGGTTACGATCCGTTTCACTCCTGCACTTCGGAAGCTCGCCGCCAACATTGTATCCAGCAGCCGCTTCCTGCCCAATTGATGGAGGGTAAAATCGGTGTCAATCCCGTGCGTCATCGAGCATGCCTCCCAGGATATCGTCTTCCGCTGTAATGGCTTGAATCGCCCCGCCCACACTGATCGGACGTCGGTCCCTTAACGAAGTTCGCCGTCCCATGTGCTGCTGGCGATAAACCTCCATAGCTTCCCGGATCAATTCAGATGCTTTCCGCTCCGTTTTCCGCGCATACTGCCTGAATTCTTCATAAACCGGCTCGGATACATTAACTGTAATGGTTTTCATACATTGAATTAACCATATCATCAGCGTGGCATCAAGCGGTCGAAATCTGAATAGACGCTGCTGCCGCCCATTCCAAAACCTACTTCCAGCCACCACCCAGAGCACGATACGCTAGGATAACAGACAGAAGCCGGTCGCGGCGGGCATCAGTGAGTTCGAGTTCGGAGTTGAAGAGGCTGCGCTCGGCGTCAAGCACTTCAAGGTAGCTGGACGCCCCGCCTTGAAAGCGGTTATTTGCTAAAGTCGCCACCTTGCGGTTTGATTCGACAAGACTACTCAGCTCCATGGCGATTTGTCCCGTTTTCATGTGGTTGTTGATCGAATCCGCCGATTCACGAAATGCCTGTTTCGCAGCGCTCTCGAAATTAGCGAGAGCCTCGCCAGCCTGCGCCTTTGCAGCATCGGTTCGGGCCTTGCCGCGTCCCGCATCGAAAATCGGGCCAGCGAGGCGCGGGCCGATGGAGTAGGCACCGGATTTCCCCTTTAACAGATTATCAAGATCCTGGCTGAGCATCCCGCCACTACCCGTGAGGGAAAGCGAGGGGAGACGCAGTGCTTCCGCAACACCGATCTGCGCCACGGCGGAGCGGTAAGCTTGATCCGCAGCGGCAAGATCCGGCCGCCTTTGCAAGAGGCTGGAGGGCAGGCCGCCTTTGATCAGAAGGGAATCGTCCAACTTGGAGAGACTGCCCCCACGCACCACGCTTCCAGGATACTCGCCGAGCAAGGCGCGGATTTCATTTTCCTTGGCGGCGATGGCCTGCTCTGTCACCGGGACGGCGACACGCGCCTGTCCCAGCAATGCCTCGGCCTGCCCTACCTCCAGATCCGAGCTCACCCCTCCGTCGCGGCGAGCTATCACCAACTTAAGTGAAGCTTTGCGGCTCTCAGCAGTGCGCTTTGAAATAGCCAACCGCTCATCGAGGTTTTTCAACTCGATGTATGATGAGGCTACGGCGGCGACGAGACTAGTTTGAACGGCATCGCGCTGATACTCCGCCGCGAGCAGATTGGCGCGAGCGGCTTCGTTGCTGCGGCGGATGCCTCCCCACAGGTCGATTTCCCAGCTGAGTAAGGCAGTCAAATCATATGACTCGGAGCTTCGATCCCCGCCCGGCACGGCTTGTCCCGCATTCGGCGATGCGTAGTTCGCAGAGCCTCCGGTGCTGCCATTTACGGAGGGAAACCAATCGGCGCGGGCGGCATTGGCTTGGGCGCGCGCGATCTCGATCCGATAGGTTGCCGCCGTGAGATCTGAATTCTTAGCAATCGCGCGCTCGATCAGCGAGCGCAGGGTGGCATCCGTAAATACCTTGCGCCATGAGTTGTCGCCAAATGATTGACCATGCGGCGCTGAATCCCCACGGATCGATGAAGGAATTGGAGTGTCCGGAGCGCCCGGCTGTGGCCCAAGCACGCAGGAACTCAGCAGGATGAAACCGGGAAGTATGTGAAGCTGACGCATGGAATGAAGTGGGTGTAGAAATAAAATATGTAGGCCGCGCGAGGAAGTAAAACCTGCCTTGCATTTATTTAAATTATCAAAAATACCCTGGCTGGTGCGAGAACGTTTTTTCTGATGGGCACAGCAAACCAACACAACCTGCCCTGGAATTTTGAGTTTGATGATATTGTGCGGATTGACAGAACAGCAATGGCTGTTCTAAACAACTTTATCTGCTACGTTATCCATTATCGCTTTGAAGACTTACCTACTACCTTTGTCGTATATCCGTGAGTGGGCTGGATATAAACCCTTCCTTGGTACCTTGGCACTGCTTTTCAGCCTCGTTTCTTGCAAGAAATCCGAGCCCCTTGTAATACCGCCACCGGTCGTGCAGGTGATGGAGATCACTACCAAAGATATTCCTCTTCACACCACGCTTATCGGCCAGTTGGATTCGCCCCAAAATGTGGAAGTCCGCGCGCGAGTCGAAGCGTTTGTTGAAAAAATGCTTTTTATAGAAGGGGTGGAGGTCAAGCAAGGTGACGTGCTTTTCGAATTGGATCGTAAGCCTTTCATCGAGAGGCTCGCGGCGGCGAATGGATCGCTCGCGGAAGCAACCGCGGCACTCAACAAATACCAAAAGGACGTCGATCGCTACACGGATCTCTACGCCAAACGCGCCATCCCAAAACAGGATCTTGATAATGCGGAGGCGTCCGTCGAAGTCGGCTTGGCCAATATAGAATCTGCCAAAGCACGTGTGGAATCCGCCCAGCTGGATCTGGGTTATTGCGAAGTGAAGGCGCCCATCGCGGGTCTCATCGGCGCTAAACAAGTATCCATCGGCGAACTCGTTGGCAAAGGGCAGCCTACCTTGTTGGCCACGATGTCTACGCTCGATCCCATCTGGTTCTATTGTAACGTCAGCGAGGTGGAATACATCAAGGCGGAACAACGCAGCCGCTTGATCGGAAAGGACGTGGCGTCGCTGCCCGTGCATCTGATCCTCTCGGATGGCAAGGAGCACGCGGATCAAGGGCGTTTCGTTTTCATCGATCGCGCCGTGGATGTGAAGACCGGCACGCTTCGGGTGAGGGCGGAATTTCCAAACCGTGAAAAAATTCTCCGTCCAGGCATGTTTGCCCGCGCCAGGGTGGATCTTGGAACACGGAAGAACTGCGTGGTAATCCCCCAGCGCGCGGTGCTCGAACTCCAAGGAAAAACTTTTGTCTGGATCGTCTCGAAAGAAAAACTCACCCACCAACGGCCTATCACCGTGGCGGAACAGGTCGGCTCGGACTTTGTGGTTTCCGATGGCCTCACACCCGGAGAATGCATCATCCTCGAGGGGATTCAGAAAGCCCGCGAGGGTGAGCCTGTCACCGCCCTCACCGCTGCTGAATTCGCGGCGATGAAAGCGAAGGCAGAAAAACAAATCCAACCCGGGAAACATTAAACGATCATGGCCGAATTTTTTATCCGTCGGCCTATCGTGGCGATGGTCATCTCGATCCTGACCTGCATCGTCGGGCTCATCTCACTTTCGCGGTTGCCGATTTCGGAATACCCGAACGTCAGCCCGACCCTCATCCAGGCCACTACGACTTACCGCGGTGCTGCGGCAGAAGCAGTGATGGAGTCCGTGGCGACACCGATTGAGTCCAAGGTAAACGGCGTGGACAAGCTGCTCTACATGCAGTCGATCAATAGTAACGATGGCAAGATGACGCTCAACATCACCTTCGATGTAGGCACGGATGTGGATATCATGCAGGTGAACGCGCAAAACCGCGTGGGCCAGGCGCAGGCGCAACTTCCGGATGCAGTGAAGCGTGAGGGCGTGGTGGTGAATCGCTCGTCACCCGATATTTTGCTGGCGATCGGATTGTCATCACCCAAGAGCACCTACGACGGGGTGTTTTTAGGAAACTATGCGGACATCAATCTGGTAGATCAAATCAAGCGGGTTCCGGGCGTCGGTGATGTGAAGAATTTCACCGCACAGGATTATTCCATGCGCGTTTGGTTAAATCCTGAGAAACTCGCATCGCTGGGAGTGACGCCGCAGGATGTGGCCAGTGCGATCAAGGAGCAGAACGCGCAAGCACCCGCTGGCAGCATCGGTGCGGAACCCGCGCCACCGGGGCAGGAAAGCCAATTCAGCATCCGCGCTCAGGGTCTCCTGCGTGAGCCGAAGGAGTTTGAGGAAATCATTGTCCGAAGTAGTGCCAACGGCCAACAGGTAAAAATCAAGGATGTGGGACGTGTCGATCTGGGCGCCCAGACTTATGCACTGCGCGCGCGTCTCGACAAGGCTCCGGCCGGTGCGCTCGGAGTCTATCTGGCACCGGGCGCGAATGCGATTCAGACGGCGGACAAGGTCAAGGCCATCCTCGATGAGTCTTCATCCCGTTTCCCCCCGGATATGGAATACAGCATCACGCTCGATTCCACATTACCGATCAAGGCGTCGATGGAGGCCATCGTGCATACGCTGTTTGAAGCCATCATTCTGGTGTTGGTGGTCGTTTACATCTTCCTCCAAAGCTTCCGTGCCACCATCATCCCGATGCTAACGGTGCCGGTTTCCTTGTTAGGTGTTTTCATCATATTCCCAATGCTGGGTTTCAGCGTGAATACGCTAACCATGTTCGGCTTGGTGCTCGCCATCGGCATTGTGGTGGATGATGCCATCGTGGTCGTGGAGGCGGTGCAGCATCATATCGAGCACGGCAAATCTCCCATAGATGCCACACGGCAGGCGATGAAAGAGGTGTCCGGGCCGGTGGTGGCCATCGCGCTGATTCTTTGTGCAGTCTTCGTCCCGGTCGCTTTCATGGGTGGGGTCACCGGCGCGCTTTACCAGCAGTTCGCTCTGACCATCGCCATTTCGGTAATTTTCTCCGCAATCAATGCGCTCACACTCAGTCCCGCTTTGTCCGCCATGCTGCTACGCGCTCCGAAGCCGGGTCGTGGCCCGATCGCTTGGTTCTTCGGGAAATTCAATCAGTTCTTCGATTGGATTACTCAAGGATATGGAAAGGTCGTTGGCGGCCTCACGCGAAAGGCGGCGCGCTCGATGTTGTTGCTGGTGGTCGTCTGTGGCGGTATTTTCCTCCTAGGAAAATTCGTGCCAGGCGGGTTTATTCCCGATGAAGATAAAGGATACCTTTTCGTCGCGGTCGAGCTTCCTCAGGGCGCTTCATTGCAGCGTTCAGATGCGATCTTGAAACAGGTGGAGCACATCGTGGGCAACACCAAGGGCGTGCGCTCCGCTCTTGCCATCTCCGGGATGAACATCCTCAACTCGCAGACTTTCTCCAACTCGGCGATGATGTTTGTGGGTCTAGATGACTGGGATGAGCGCAAGGATCCGAAACTCCATGCCAAGGCGCTTGTCGCGGAATGGAACAAGAAATTCTACGCCATTCCCGGCGCACGGGTATTTGCCTTCGGTCCACCTGCCCTTCCGGGGTATGGCAGCGTGTCGGGTTTCACCATGCAGTTGCAGGATAAATCCGGCGGCAGTGTCGAGCAACTCTCCACCTATGTGAACCAAGTGATCGCCGCAGCCTCCAAACGCCCGGAGATCGGCCGTATGACCACGACTTTCCAGCCATCCACCCCTCAGGTAAAAGTGGAGCTCGATCGCGAAAAAGCCCGCACGCTCGGGGTTCCGGTGGACAGTGTTTTCCAGACCTTGCAAGCCTACTTGAGCGGGCTTTACGTGAATGACTTCGTGAAATTCGGTCGGGTTTACAAGGTCTTCCTCCAGGCCGAGCCTCAATTCACCAACTCACCGGACGACATCGGAAAGTTCTTTGTGCGCAATAACGAAGGCGGCATGGTTCCACTGAATACCCTCGTAAATGTCTCGAAAATGTCAGGGCCTAACTTTGTTACACGCTTTAACCTTTTCCTCTCCGCAGAGATGATGGGCTCACCCGCACCGGGCTACAGCTCTGCCGAAGCGATCAAGGCAATGGAGGAAATCATGGCCAAAATGCCTTCCAATGTTGGCTACGAATGGTCGGGCCTAACTCTTCAAGAAAAGAAATCCGAGGGGCAGGCAGGTATCATCTTCGGCATGGCCATCGTTTTTGTATTCCTGCTTCTTGCTGCCCAATACGAAAGCTGGACTCTGCCGTTTGCCGTGCTGCTGTCCGTCCCCACCGTGATTCTTGGGACGATGCTGGGTCTCCTTCTTAGGAATTTTGAAATGAACGTGTATGCGCAGGTGGGACTGGTCATGCTCATCGGCCTAGCAGCTAAAAATGCCATCCTGATCATCGAGTTCGCGAAGATGAAAAGGGATGAAGGCATGCCCACCCTTGAGGCCGCACTCATCGGCGCGAAACTCCGCTTGCGCCCCATCCTGATGACCTCCTTTGCCTTCATCCTCGGCTGCGTCCCCCTCATGCTCGCCACAGGATCCGGTGCCGCCTCCCGCAGCACCATGGGAACCGGCGTGGTCTTCGGTATGAGCATTTCCACTCTCATCGGTCTGTTCCTCATTCCGGTGTGCTATGTCTTCGTCCAACGCTTTGCGGATCGTAAAACGACCACAAAAAAGGACAATGCCGCGCAGACGTGATCGATTTGGAGTGCTCGGACATGTCCGAGCTTTTCTTTGGCGCGACATGTCGCGCCAAAGAAAAGCGGAGACTTGTCTCTGCACTCCAAGGCAAAACAACGAATCTACAGCCCGCCGTTTTTCGTATCCTTGACTCGCCCACCATCCTCCACAAACTCCCGCCATGCCTGAAACATTCTCGCTCAAACCCCAAATCGCACTCGGTATCGTGCCAACACACATCGGTTTCATCAACGGCTTAGTGCCTGATGCAAACGGCTATTTCCCGCGCGAAGCCGACGGACGCATCGTCATCGTCGCGGAAATGGATCGGATCTGCGCCCAATCTCCGGTTCGCCCGAACTGCGTGCAGATCTCGCTTTTCCCCGGCACCGGCGAGGCAGACATCGCGGAAATGATGGACGGGCTCAAGGCACTGGGTCTGGAGATCCACCTCATCATGATGGTCGGAGGCGCAAACCCGATGAATCCCGCTGACGAGGACACAGTCATTTCCCAACTCCTTCCCTCGCTCAAAGCCGCAATCAAATACGGCGCGGTCTCCGTCGCCTCCACTTCTATCGAGGAATGGATGAACGGCCCGGTGGATATGGATCTCGATACCGCCATAGCGCAGAACGTGAAACTCCACGTCCGCGCGGTGAAAGAGGCGGGTCTTCTGGATTCCGCCATCACCGCATGGCACATCGAGTTCCTCCGCCCGGGCGAGTTCAAAACCTTCACCAACATCGAGCGCGCCTGGGGCTTTATCAAAGCGATCAACAAGGAACTCGGCCGCGACTACTTCAAGCTCCTCATCGACTCCGCCCACATGGGCGATTCCGGCCTCTCCATCGCCGAAAACGTGCGCCTCATCGGGGAACTCGCCGCCGCTGGCCACATGGGCATTTTCCATGCCTCCGCAAAAACCACCCGCGGCTGCCTGACAACCGACGATGGCTGGATTGGCGCGACCCTTTCCGCCGCCGCCCACACCGGGAAACTGGAAACCGTTTTCGTGGAAGCCTTCCGCCACGACGATCCCGCCCTCCAAGCTCTGCGCGATGCCGTTCCCGGCCATGGTGTCGATACCTGCGACGGCCGCTCCTACACCCAAGTCATTATCGACGGCTTGGTGAATACCGCTCACCGCCTGAACAATTTCAAGGCGCGCGGTTTTCTCGACTGATCCCCACGTTTCACGGGCGACACACGTCCATATTTTTTCCTAGTGGATAATTTTCGTCCATAAGGGAACCTTGTCGAAAGTAAAAAACTGACCGAACTAGCTAGCGAGATTAAACCACTTAACCAATGAAAGCGCCATACCTCCTAACCCTCGCCCTCTGCGCCACCGCATTCCCAGCACATGCGGAAACCAGTAAAGAATACCTCTCCATCAAACAGGAGGTAGGACAATCCATCGCCCGCGGCAACGCCTGGCTAGCAGAGCAGCAGACAGAAAAAGGCTTCTGGGACGATGGCGGCCTGCCCGCTTTCACAGCACTCTCCCTCACTGCCCTCTCCCGCGATCCAAACATCGATCTCTCGAGTGGCAAGCTCCCGGATCACCTAAAAAAAGGCTTCGACTGGCTCCTCGAACAACAGAAGGAGGACGGCGGCATCTACAACCGTGGCCTCGCTGTTTACAACACCGCCACCTCCCTCACCGCCATGTCGTCCACCGGCATGGCCGAGTTCGAACCCGCCATTGTCAAGGCACGCCGCCACCTCATTGCGAATCAATGGGACATCGGCGTGAAAGGCGAGACCGACAACAAGAACGACGGCGGCATCGGCTACGGCTCCAAGGACGATCACACCGATATGTCGAACACCTACCTCTCGCTCGAGGCACTCTCGCTTTCCGACACCGTGATCGAGGACGGAAACTACGCCGACGAACCGAAACTCGATTGGCAGGCCGCGCTGACCTTCCTTTCCCGCAGCCAGAACCTTACCGAAACGAACGACCAAGAGTGGCCCTCCGATGATCCGAAGAACAAAGGTAGCTTCGTTTACGCACCCGGAGATTCCAAGGCCGGCACCGAGACCACCGCCGATGGCAAGGTCGCCCTGCGCGGATACGGCTCCATTTCCTATGCGGGCTTGCTTTCCCTCGTTTACGCGAAGCTCTCTCCAGATGATCCTCGCGTAGTGGCTGTGAAGTCATGGCTAGGCAAAAACTACACGGTCGAGGAAAATCCAAACATGGGGCCCGAAGGCCTTTACTATTACTATCAGGTAATGGCGAAAGCCCTTAACGCCGCCGGTATCAACAAGCTCAAACTCGATGATGGTTCCGAGGCGGATTGGCGCAAAGACCTCGCCGGAAAACTCCTTTCCTCCCAACGCGAGAACGGCTCATGGGTAAACGACAACGGCCGCTGGATGGAATCCAATCCCGTCCTCGTCACCGCCTACACCGTCATGGCGCTGGAGGAAATCTACCACTCGATTCCCTGAGCAGCTCTTGCATTGATCTTACGTGCAGCGTCGTCTTACTGCGTATTCCCCATAACCGCTCGATGGCAAAACTCGGGAAATCATGAGTCCCCGGAAAGCCCCGCACGGCGGACTTTTTGGCGCAGGGTCGCGCGGTTCAGGCACCGTGCGATCTTCAGTCATGTGGTTCGGGCGTCAGTCACGATGATCGGTGTAAGTCCTCAATTCCGACCCCCACTCGCAGATCCCGAATACTCCACAATACCCCGTTCGCCGCCGCGCCGCTGCCCCGCATCCGTCGCGCACCATCCTTCCTCCTTTCCGAAAACCTCTCCCGCGCCCCCGCGAACGTCTCGTTCACAAACGCCTTGCTTCCAATCACCGCCCCGTCCGTAAAGTATCTCACCCGCATCCTCAATATCTTCGCCGCAGTTAGGTCGGGCAAACCTATCGTCTGGCCTGTTTTCTCTAGATGCGCGATGATTTCCTCCATATTCATGTTCCGCATCTCCGCTGCTTTCCCGGGGGCTTTCCCTTTCCCCATCATCTCTTCCAACTTCGCCTTCCCACGCTTCCTAGCCACCGCCATTCCCAAGAGGATCCGGTAATTCTTCGCCACTTCCAGCCATTGCGTGGCATCAAATCCCACCCCTTTGTCGCAACGGTTCGCCCGCACCAATCCTTCCCGCGCCTTCTTCCCGTTTCCCTTTTTGCCTCCACCCACTGCCTCGCCATAGCTGCTCCAACGATACTCCGCCGGATCTTCCACCATCCCCGCACGGACCGGATTCAGGTCGATATACGCCGCCATTGTCCGCGCCGCCAAACCGCTTTCCACAATCACGCTCTTGAAGCGATCTTCCCACAAGGTTCCGGTACGCTGGTGCGTGCGGTTGAACCAGCGGGTGAAACGGATCAGCAGGGCTTTCATGAACTCGCTGAGGTCGTGCATGCGCCGCGTGTGCCGCAGACGGATTTCCCCTAGCAGCGCCTCCGCTCCCTCCGCCCTAGCTTCCTCCATTTCACGGGCGATCGCAGCCACCGCCGCCTCGCTGTAAATCGCCCCCAAGCGCCGCAGGATTTCCCCATCGGAAACCCCCTCGGCAGGCGCAGGCGGCACTTCGAGGAGAATGTGGAAGTGGTTGGACATCAAACAGTAAGAAAGAACCCGGCAACCGCTGAAATTCTCGACCATCCGCATGAACATGCGGAACTTCTCCCTCTCCTCCTCCTTCAACACAAACCGCCGATCCACCACCCGCGAAACGCAGTGATATATCACCGGCTTCTCCGACGAATTTTTCCAAGGACTCAGGAATCGCTTACTACTCATTCCCCCGATCCTACCCGCAAAATTTCCCATAGCAACAGGAATTCCCTACTATTTCCCTGGGAAATTTTATCAGCTCCAACCGTAAAAAAGCCGCCAAAAATTAGCGATAATCCCAGAGTGCGACTATCGTGCGAGACAAAATAGAAGCCTGAGAAGAATGCGATAACAC
>Ga0209444_10001004_pt1 | contig 15604 bp, 15 predicted proteins | sample LauGreFaBDMM15DN_2_FD_188215 | JGI IMG/M metagenome (GOLD analysis project Ga0209444, IMG submission 188215) | Freshwater lake microbial communities from Lake Michigan, USA - Fa13.BD.MM15.DN (SPAdes) (version 2) | ecosystem: Environmental > Aquatic > Freshwater > Lake | place: Lake Michigan...
GTACAGCAATACTGGCCAGCCAAGAAGGTTCGCTATGTATCCAGTGAAGTTTTCACAAATGACTTCATCAATGCGATCCAAACCAACACCAGCTTCAATTTCCAATCAAAATACCGCCAGGTAGACGTTCTATTGATTGACGACATCCAGTTCCTACAAGGAAAGAAGGAGACTCAGGAGTCTTTCTTTGCCACTTTCAACGCTTTGCACGAACAGGGCAAGCAAGTTGTTATCACTAGCGATGTGTCTCCTAAGCTTCTAAACAGTTTTGATGAGCGTATGAGAAGTCGCTTCGAGTGGGGTCTAATGACCGATATTCAAGCTCCTGAACTTGAGACCAGAATCGCGATTCTTCGCAAAAAGGCCGAAAACGACAAGATCCGCGTCAGCGATGAGATTTTGGACTACATGGCTGCTCGTATTTCCTCAAACATCCGTGAACTTGAAGGTGCTCTAATCCGAGTGACTGCTTTCGCAGCACTAAACAGAACCCAGATCGATATGCCATTGGTCCAGGCTGTTCTAAAGGATGTTGTACCCCTTGGTGAAGATGGCAACAGCATTGCCCCAATGGAAATTGTTAGAGCTGTTTGCAGTTACTTCAAGCTCACCCAAGAAGAGTTATTTGGTAAGTCAAGATCTCAAGCAATTGTTACAGGGCGACAGATTGCGATGTACTTATGCCGAGAGAAGACAAGTATGTCTCTTCCAAAAATCGGAGCTCTTTTCGGTGGTAGAGACCACACCACGGTTATGTATGCCATCAAGAAGGTCGGTGATTTGATGAAGGAACGTAGATCTATCTACAACTTTGTCACCGATATCATGTCTGGTTTGAAGTAATAAGTTTTCAACATCGCCTGTTCATAACCTGTGTAATAACCCCATATTTCTGTTAGTAACCCAAGCAAGCTTGTTAGGTAAGAAATTTGATTCCACAACTGAAGAAGTTATTCACAGAATTATCCCCAGATGTGTATACAACTTCCAACGATGTAGTTCAGGTCTAATTCATGGTCTCCATAGAGTTTTCCACATTATCAACAGGTGTTAATAAGACTATTAAAGATTAAAGAGTTAAAGAATTTAAAGCCCATAACTCTTAGGGTTGGGCTTTGTACCAATGGCGAGTGAGTTTTATGCCAAGATTAACCAAGTAATCCCCACGAAAGGTGAACTGTGAAGTTCCAAGTCAACAGAGATGTGCTCGCAGAAGCAGTAGCTTTCGCAGCACGCATGCTTCAGTCAAAACCAACCTCCCAGGTTCTCTCAGGTATGAGATTGGTTGCTGATGCAAACTCCCTTCAAATCTCTGTATTTGACCACGACGTATCAGCTCAGACTGATGTTGTAGCAAACGTGGATCAATCAGGAACTGCATTGGTTTCAGGTCGTCTTCTAAACGAGATCATTGGTCGTCTTCCAAACCAGCCTGTGACTTTCGTAATCGATGGCACAAAAGCAGTTCTAACTTGTGGCACTTCTAAGTTTGAATTAGCAACACTTCCAATCGAGCAGTACCCAACTCTTCCTCCAATCCCACCGGTTAACGGAACTATTGATGGCGATGCTTTCATTTCTGCTATTAGAAGAGTTTCTGTTGCTTCAGCAAAAGATTCAACAAGACCTTTCCAAAAAGGTATTCAATTGAGAGCGACACAAACCTCAGTAACTTTCACAGCTGCAGATCCAAACAGGATTGCTCGCTGCCAGGTTCAGTGGCTAGGTAAAGATGTTCCTGATGAGACATCAGCTGTTGTTCTTACAAAGACAATGCAAGACATTGAAAAGACTTTCTCAAACCTAGGTGAAGTAAGTATTTCGATTGCACCAGATGGTGGCATGGTTGCTTTCCAAGCTAAGAACAGAATTGTTACAACAGTTGTTCTAAATATTGAAAACTATCCTGACATTGATCAGTACTTCCCAACCAACCTTGAAGAGTCAGTTGTGATCAACAAGCAAGACCTAATTGATGCAACTCGTCGTGTTGAACTTGTTGTTAATGAATCTGAAGACACTATTCGTTACGCATTCGAAGAAGGTGCTGTAAACCTTGATTCAACAAGTTCAGAGAACAACGCTTCTGAATCTGTTCAAGCAACACTTAATGGAAACCCAACTAGCTTGAGATTTAAGCCTTGGTTATTCCATGATGGTCTATCTCAGATCACTAGCGAATTTGTAAAAATCGAATTCACCAAAAACCAGAGAGACCCGTCTCGTCCTGGACCTATCATCATGTCAAGCCAAACCTCCAAAGATGCAGCTTCGCCTGACACATATCGGTACCTTCTAAACCCGAACATGCTCAAGCGCTAAATAAAGCATCAACATCGAAAGGCAACAAATGCACATTGGACTAATTGGCCTAGGAAAAATGGGTGGCAACATGCGTACCCGTCTTCGCAACAAAGGAATTGAAGTAACCGGTTACGCACGTGATCGCAATGTTGCTGATGTTGGAAGCATTGAAGAACTAGTCGCAGCTCTTCCATCACCAAAGATTGTTTGGGTTATGGTTCCTCACGGTAAAGCTACTGATGATGTAATCAATGAACTGCAGAAGCACATGGGTCAAGGAGATCTAATTATTGAAGGTGGAAACTCTCGCTTCAGTGAAGACATTCGCCACGCAGCTCAAGTAGCAGAATCAGGTATTGGATATCTTGACTGTGGTGTTTCAGGTGGAGTTTGGGGTCTACAAAATGGTTACGGCCTAATGGTTGGTGGCGACGAGAAGTTGGTTGCACAAGCTATGCCTATATTTGATGCACTTCGTCCAGAGGGAGAACGTGCTGAAGGTTTTGTTCACGTCGGTGATGTTGGTGCTGGTCACTACGCAAAGATGGTCCACAACGGTATTGAATACGCAATGATGCAAGCTTTCGCTGAAGGCTATGAACTTCTAGAAAAGAAGGACATCATCAAGGATGTTCACGGAACTTTTGCTGCCTGGCAAAGAGGAACCGTTGTTCGTTCCTGGCTACTAGATCTTCTGGTACTTGCACTTGAAGAGGACCCATCTCTGTCAAAGATCAAGGGTTACGTTGAAGACTCAGGTGAAGGTCGTTGGACTGTTGAAGAAGGAATTGCAAACGCTGTTCCAATGCCAGCAATCACAGCTTCACTATTTGCTCGCTTCACAAGCCGTCAAGATGATTCACCAGCGATGAAAGCTGTTGCAGCTCTGCGTAATCAATTTGGTGGTCACGCGGTTAAGAAAGCAGATTAGTTTTTAGATGCACGTCAAGCATCTGACTCTTTCAAACTTTCGCAATTATTCGACAGTTGAGTTACCGCTTGCTCAAGGAATCAATTTACTCGTTGGTAAAAACGGCCAAGGAAAAACAAATCTTGCTGAAGCAATTTTTTACTCAGCAACTTTAAGTTCTCATCGAGTTAGTGGATACCTACCTCTAATCAAACAAGGTGAAACAAAATCAATCATTCGACTGCTAGCTAGATTTGAAGATCGAGAAAACCTACTTGAGTTAGAGCTAAACACCGAAGGTAGTAACAGGGCGAGAATAAACAAAAGCGAAACCCCAAGGATCAGAGATGTTCTCGGATACGTAAACGCAGTCATCTTCTCCCCTGAAGATCTAGACATAGTCAAAAGAGATCCATCAAACAGACGAGCATTCATAGACGAGCTTATTGTTCAACTAACTCCAAGAATGGCTGGCGTTTATAGCGACTATGAAAGAGTCCTTAAGCAGCGAAACACTCTTCTCAAAAGCGCCAGGAACATGAGTGCTAGTGCATCTGGTTTAAGCACACTTGATTCATGGGATCAATCTCTTGTGCGAATCGGTAGCGAGATTGTCTCTGCCCGTTTTGACATCACCGCTCGCCTAGCCCCATATCTTCAAGCAGCTTATGCAGCAATTGCCGATGAGAAAAATGATCCATCAATCCGAATAAAAAGTTCACTCTCAACCAACGAAGTTGAATCAACAGATTCAGAATCTTTTCTAAACACTGGCGATAGACAAGAAATAAAAAAGCTATTCCAAGATCGACTTGCTGAAGTGCGGGGCAAAGAAATGGAAAGAGGAATCACACTCGTTGGCCCTCATAGAGACGATCTACTTTTACTTTTAGGAACCTTACCTGCAAAGGGATACATCAGTCACGGTGAATCCTGGTCTTACGCTCTTGCTTTGAAGTTAGCTAGCGCGGATCTAATTCGCAAAGATGCAAGAGCGGGAGATCCAGTCCTAATCCTGGACGATGTGTTTGCTGAGCTTGATTCAACAAGAAGGTCTAGATTGGCCTCTCTCGTATCGCATAATGAACAGGTGATTATTACAGCGGCTGTAGCAGAGGATGTTCCGAGTGAACTGAGCGCTACCCGATTCAATGTCCGAGACGGATCGTTGGTGGCAAATGACTGAAGAAAACAAGCCAGATGTAGCTGTTGATTTTTACTACCGAATGAGAGCTGCCATAACGGGCAGGAAAGATAGAGACACAAAGAGGCGTGAGAAAACTCAACGCCAAAGGTCAAAACCTTTCGACTCCGGCAGGGACCCTAAGTCAATTGCCAACACAATGGACGAACTAATTCAGAGCTTTGGCTGGCAATCTAAGGTTGCTGAAGGGGAGCTCTTTGCCAACTGGAAAGACCTGGTTGGGGACAGGGTGGCCGAAAGCAGCTTCCCAGAGGACCTTGCCAAGGGAATACTCACAGTTAGATGCAAAAGCACCGCTTGGGCGACACAGCTAAGGCTCATGGGACCTGAGATATTGGCAAAGATTTCAGAGCGTCTGCCTGATCTTGAGGTCAAAGAAATACGCTTTGTTGGGCCTCAGGCACCGAGCTTTAAGAGGGGTTTTAGGACTGTTCAAGGCAGAGGTCCGAGAGATACCTTCGGATAACAACCCCTAAGAGCTCCTGCCTAGTAAAAATGCGACTTGTAGCCAGTTATCCACAGGCTAAAAAGAGCTCCCCAATGCCCGTTTTTGGCCCATTTTAAGCCCTCCTAGAGGGTAGAATGAGACGGTTAGTTACCCCGGATTTAAGTCGCTTTATTGAAGGCGCGGTCGTGAGGGCCTGACTCGATGAAATAGGAGCTGTACCCCGATATGACCGATTCTCCAAAAGGCTACGATGCCTCGAATATTCAAGTACTAGAAGGTCTAGAGGCGGTGCGTAAACGCCCCGGCATGTACATCGGATCAACTGGCCCTAGAGGTCTCCACCACCTGGTCTATGAAATCGTGGATAACGCTGTCGACGAGGCCCTAGCTGGTCATTGTAGGAACATTGACGTTGTCATCACTAAAGGCGGCTGGATCAAGGTTGCAGACGATGGTCGCGGTATTCCAGTAGACATGCACCCTGTCGAGAAGAAGCCTGCTGTTGAGGTTGTTCTGACAGTTCTTCACGCAGGTGGAAAATTTGGTGGCGGCGGTTACGCAGTTTCAGGTGGGCTGCACGGTGTTGGTGCCTCAGTTGTTAACGCTCTTTCTACACAGCTGAATGTAATTGTTGCTCGTGATGGTTTCATGTGGACCCAGAGCTATCTAGCCGGTGTTCCAACTGCACCTTTGGCTAAAGGAAAAGCAGCAGACTTCACAGGAACAGTAATTGAGTTCCTACCAAGCCCAGAAATCTTCGAAACAGTTGAATTCGATTACGAAACTCTTCGATCAAGATTCCAACAGATGGCATTCCTAAACAAGGGACTAAGTATTTCTCTTCACGATGAGAGAAACGAACGTAGCGACAAGTTCATGTATGAGAACGGTCTTAAAGATTACGTTCAGTACTTGAACTCAGCTAAAAAAGTTGATCTAGTTCACGACGAGATCATTGCTTTCGAATCAGAGAATGCTGGAAAGTCGATGTCACTTGAAGTGGCAATGCAGTGGACCAACGGCTACAACGAAAGCGTTCACACATACGCCAACACAATTAACACTCACGAGGGTGGAACACACGAAGAAGGTTTCAGAACAGCTCTTACTTCTTTGTTGAACAAGTACGCACGTGAAAAATCTCTATTGAAAGAAAAAGACGAGAACTTAACTGGTGACGATGTTAGAGAAGGTCTAACCGCAGTTATCTCCGTCAAACTTGTTGAGCCACAATTCGAAGGTCAGACAAAAACCAAACTGGGTAACACCGAAGTTAAAGCTTTTGTGCAAAAGATCGCTAACGATAAATTGTCTGACTGGTTTGGTAGAAACCCAACCATGGCTAAAGAAATTTGTCGTAAAGCAATTCAAGCTGCAAGTGCTCGACTAGCTGCACGTAAAGCAAGAGAAGCTACTCGTCGTAAGGGACTTCTTGAGTCAACCGGTATGCCAGGAAAACTTAGGGACTGTTCTTCAAGAGATCCTCGTCTTAGCGAAATCTATATCGTTGAGGGCGACTCAGCGGGTGGTTCTGCAATGCGTGGAAGAGATCCAGAGACACAGGCAATCTTGCCATTGCGTGGAAAAGTTTTGAACGTAGAAAAAGCAAGACTAGACAGAGCTCTAGGTAACAGTGAAGTCCAAGCACTTATCACAGCATTCGGAACTGGAATTGGTGAAGACTTCGATGTATCAAAGATCCGCTATCACAAGTGTGTATTGATGGCTGATGCTGATGTTGATGGTCAACACATTAGAACGCTTCTTCTAACACTTCTTTACAGATTCATGCGACCTCTAATCGAGCACGGATATGTATATCTTGCTCAACCACCGTTGTATCGAATCAAGTGGTCTAATGCTGAACACGAATATGTGTACACAGATGCAGAACGTGATGAGAAACTTGCAACCGGTCAAGCAGCCGGAAAACGTATTCCTAAAGAGAACTCAATCCAGAGATACAAGGGTCTTGGTGAGATGGACTATGACGAGCTTTGGGCAACCACCATGGATCCAGCTCGCAGAACACTTCTTCAGGTAACACTGGACGATGCAGTTAGAGCTGATGAAATTTTCTCAACACTTATGGGAGACGATGTCGAACTACGTAGAACATTCATCCAACAAAATGCAAAGGATGTTCGCTTCCTAGATATCTAGAGCGAGAGAAAAATTATGACTGAAAATATTGAACCAACCGTCGACAGAGTCGAACAAATTGACCTAAACGTAGAAATGCAGAGGTCATACCTTGACTATGCAATGAGCGTTATCGTAGGGCGTGCTCTTCCAGATGTTAGAGATGGTCTAAAGCCTGTTCACCGTCGTGTGATTTACGCGATGTATGACGGTGGCTACCGCCCAGACAAGCAGTTCTCCAAGTGTTCTCGTGTAGTTGGAGATGTAATGGGCCAGTATCACCCGCACGGTGACAGTGCCATCTATGACACCTTGGTACGTCTAGTTCAGGAATGGAACCTTCGTTATCCGCTAGTAAACGGGCAAGGTAACTTCGGTTCCCCAGGTAACGACGGAGCAGCAGCTCCTCGATACACAGAGTGTCGCATGGCTCCTCTAGCTCTTGAAATGGTTAGAGACATTGATGAAGAGACTGTTGATTTTCAAGATAACTACGACGGTAGAACTCAAGAACCAACAGTTCTTCCTAGCCGAATTCCTAACCTTCTAATCAATGGATCAATCGGTATTGCTGTTGCTATGGCAACAAACATTCCTCCACACAACCTTCGTGAAGTTGCAGAAGGTGCTCAGTGGGCATTAGCTAACCCAGGTGCTTCACAAGAAGAACTACTAAATGCTTTGATGCAACGCATCAAGGGTCCAGACTTTCCAACAGCAGCGACCATTCTTGGATCTCAAGGAATCAAGGATGCATATAGAACCGGTCGCGGTTCAATCACAATGCGAGCAATCGTAAATGTTGAAGAACTTCAGGGAAGAACTTGTCTAGTAGTTACTGAACTTCCTTACCAAGTTAACCCAGACAACCTTGCACTCAAGATTGCTGAACTAGTTAAGGAACAAAGATTAACTGGCATTGCAGATATTCGTGACGAGACTTCAGGTAGAACTGGTCAGCGTTTAGTAATTGTTTTGAAGAAGGACGCTGTTGCTCAAGTTGTTCTAAACAACCTATACAAGTTCACTCCTCTTCAAGAAAACTTCAGCGCAAACATGTTGGCTCTTGTTGATGGTGTTCCTAGAACTTTGAGCCTTGATGGTTTCATCACCTACTGGATTGCTCACCAGATTGAAGTAATCGTTAGACGAACTACTTTCCGTCTAAGAAAAGCTGAAGAACGAGCACACATTCTTCGCGGCTACCTAAAGGCTCTTGATGCTCTTGATGAAGTAATCAAACTTATTAGAGCTAGCGCAACAGCTGAAGATGCTCGAGATGGTTTGATCAAACTTCTTTCAATTGATGAATTGCAGGCAAGAGCAATCTTGAACATGCAGCTAAGACAACTAGCAGCACTAGAGCGACAGAAGATTATTGATGAAGCTGCTGAGCTAGAAGCATTGATTGTTGAATATAAGGCAATCATTGCTGACCCAGAGCGTCAGAGAACTATCGTTAGTGAAGAACTTGCAGAAGTCGTTAAGCGTCACGGCGACGACAGAAGAACTCAAATTCTTCCAGGTGAAGATGGCGTTACGGATCTTGATCTAATTCCAGAAGAGGAAATGGTTATCACCATTACTCGTGGTGGATACATCAAGAGAACAAAGAGTGATAACTACCGTTCACAACACCGCGGAGGTAAGGGTGTGAAAGGTGCGAGCCTTAGAGCAGATGATGTTGTTGAACACTTCTTTGTCACAACAACACATCACTACTTACTCTTCTTCACAAACAAGGGTCGCGTATATCGCACCAAGGCTTATGAAGTTCAAGAAGCAGGAAGAGATGCAAAGGGTCAGCACGCAGCTAACCTTCTAGCTCTTCAACCTGATGAGAAGATCGCTCAGGTGCTAGACATCCGCGATTACCAACAAGCAGAGTTCTTAGTCATTGCAACTAAGTCGGGTCTTGTTAAGAAGACTTCCCTTGAGGCATATGACACTGCTCGTTCAGGCGGTTTGATTGCCATCAAGCTTCGTGAAGACGATGAAGTTGTTTCAGCAATGCTGGTGAACCAGAGCGATGATTTATTGCTTGTTTCAAGCAAGGGAATGTCGATCAGGTTCTCAGCTAGCGACGAGTCACTTCGTCCAATGGGTAGAGACACCAGTGGAAACATCGGTATGCACTTCCGTAAGGGAGATCACCTATTGTCAGCTGACGTTATTACTGACCGTGGCTTCGTGTTCGTTGTCACCGAAGGTGGCTTCGCCAAGAGAACCTCTGTTGATCAGTACCGACTTCAGAACCGAGGCGGTATCGGAATCAAGGTAGCCAAGCTAGAGGATCGCCGTGGAGACATAGTCGGTGCCCTAATCGTTGAAGAAGATGATGAGGTACTTATAGTGCTTTCTAGCGGTAAAGTCGTGAGATCAGCCGTTAGTGAGGTCCCTGCCAGAGGTAGAGACACCATGGGTGTTGTATTTGCCCGTTTCGATGAAGAGGATTCAGTCCTAGGATTAGCAAAGAACAGCGAAAGAAATCTAGACAGTTCTGACACAGACACCTCTAGTGTTGAAGTTGTCTCAGAAGAGAGCGGAGAGTAAATGAGTATCTTTTCACGCAACGTCAGACGCAGTGAATCCACTGTGAAGCCGGTAAACCTAAAGCTAGTGAAGATCAGCTTCTGGTCGGCAGTTCGCTTTGGGTTCGTAATCAACATCGCAATCGGTATTGGTCTAGTGATAGCCATCACATTGGTTTACTTCGTTCTAAGCACCTTAGGTGCTACCGCTTTGCTAAAGGACATTGGGCTAGATGTTACATTGCCTCCAGTTCTAGCAATCGCCCTAAGCATGGCTCTCTTCGTGATCTTTGTAGGAACCATTCTGGCTGGAGTTTGGGCAGCGATTTTCAACATCGTAGCCCGTATCACAGGCGGAGTTTCAGTGGGTTTCACAAATAACTAAACCTCAGTTTGAGACAAGCACTCAAATCAGGTAGGGTTAACTTCGTTCTATGGGCCTATAGCTCAGGTGGTTAGAGCGCTTCACTGATAATGAAGAGGTCGGAGGTTCAAGTCCTCCTAGGCCCACCAGGAAGTACTCACTCATCAGAGTGGCCTTCCGAATGGGGACTTAGCTCAGTTGGTAGAGCACCTGCTTTGCAAGCAGGGGGTCAGGGGTTCGACCCCCCTAGTCTCCACGCAAGTGGAAAGCCCGGTCAGAAATGACCGGGCTTCTCTCTTTAAGTCCTTAATGCTAAGGCGGTGCAAGAGCCTAGACTCAAGACATGGAATCTCTAGCTGCCTTCTTAATGGTCGTAGTACTTTCGATGTTCGCTCTTACACTTGCCAGCGTTGTTCTGTCTAACCTTGTTGCTGTCAGAAAAGTTCCTAAGGTAGTTGGCTATGTGGCAGTAGGCTTTCAAGCCGTTCTGTCTGTCTTCGCATTCATTATGAGAGCAGAGTTCGGCTACGTCTATTTGGGAATCTTTGCTGTTTGTGCGTTGCTGGTGTTTGTTCCCGGACAAGCTGCAAAGATATAAAAACATACTTCGGCAGTATTCTTTATATCAATAGAACGGGGACCCAAATGAGAACAACAACTACATTCAAGGCTCTAGCCATCACTGGATTGTTATTGGCTTTGGCAGGATGTGCTTCAACTGAGCCAGAACCAACTGCTACCCCAACTCCAACGCCTACTATTACTCAAACCCAAGCTGAGATAGAAGCAGAGTTTTATAAGATCGCAGATGATTCCTGCACTAAGGGCCAGACCGAAGGACTTGTTGAGAGATTCATCAATAACGTGCCTTCTAGAATCATTGCTCTTGCTAAAGAAGATGCCTATTTGGATTACAGCGCGATCTACATCGATGAAAAAGGTGTTGCCCAAGTTCTTTATGAATTAGAAACAACAGCATGTGGTCCTGGTTATCTGATCTCCATGATGGAAGAAGCGAATCAAGACAACACTGGTGACTATGAGCACTATGTCAAGAAGAACGATGATGGAAGTTTTGTTTGGACACAAGCTACCTACACCGAAGAGGGTTCGAAACTAAAAGACACTATTTTTGAAGTAGCAAACGGTCTCTTAGTTAAAGCAACCCCAGAGGATGTTAAGAACACTAGGGCACTCGAGTATGGACCTGTGTCAGATGTGGACATGCAAGCTCTAAAAGATGCTGTCGATGCTGAGATTGAAAGAATGAACCAGTAACTAGATTGTTACAGGTTCAAGCCCTTTGAACTTTCTCCTGATCAGGAATGCAGCAACTACGAGAACAAGACCACACAAAACAATAGTTAGTCGTATTCCAACAGCTGCTGCAACAAATCCAATCAGCGGAGCACCGATAGGTGTGCCACCCATAAAGATCATCAAGTAGATTCCCATGACACGACCACGCAGAGCGTTAGAGGTGTTGCTCTGCACATAAGTGTTAGCGGAGATTAGCGTTAACAAAGCTGTTGCCCCCATGATTGGCAACATGAGCGCAAAGAGCAGTGGACTAGGTATATAAGCGGAGAGCATAAGCAGAACACCAAACAGCGTTGCCCCGAAAAGGATGTTTTTCGTTGTTCTACTTTTTTCTAGTCGTGCCGCGACTATAGCTCCGGTCAATGAGCCGACTGCCAATAGGCTTCCAAGCGCACCAAACTGATCTGCTTGCATTCCGAATTCTTTGGTTGCCATTAGAGCAATGAAGATTTGAAAGTTCAACCCAAAGGTTGTTGTGAAGAAAACAGTCAACATCACAAGCATTAGATCAGGCCTAGATTTCACATACTTGAATGCCTCAGACAGTTTGTTGTCTCTAGCTGGCTTTGAGGTGATGTGTAGATCTTTATCTCTGAGGAATAGAAGCGTTGCCACCATGAACACATAAGTGCCGGTGTTTATAAGAAAAGAAGGACCTGTGCCATAGAAGAAAATCAGATATCCACTTAGAGCAGGACCAACTAGACGTCCTACGTTGAAGTTCGCTGAGTTCAAACTAACTGCGTTAGCTAGATCATCCTTACCAACTAGTTCACTTGTGAAGCTCACTCTGATTGGAGAGTCGATCGCTGTAAACACACCGAGACCTAAAGCTAAAACAAACACATGCCATAACTGAACTGAACCAGCAATAACTAACAAACCTAGAATCACTGATGTGAGAGCAGCGCCTGTGTTGGTGAGGATAAGAAGCTTTCGCTTATTGAAACGGTCAGCTAGTAGACCACCGTAGAGACTAAGCAGCATTGCAGGGAGAAATTGAATTGCAGTAACAAGACCCAGCATCGCTGCGTCCTTGTCTGTTAGCTCTAGAACCAACCAGTCTTGAGCAACTCTTTGACTCCAAGTACCAATGTTTGACATGGCGTTAGCTGGATATAGTATGCGGAAGTTCCGATGTTTGAATGATCTCAACGTTGAACTTTTAGCCACTAGTCAAATCTACTTGGCATATCTCGGTGTATCTTGACTTTATGAAGATTCGACAAATATCTATGGGTTGCAAAGACATAGTCAGGGCTCAAGCTTTCTATACCCAATTACTTAAACAAGAACCAACAGCCGTTTTTCCAAACCCAGGAATGATTTTCTACAACCTTGAAGGTACAAGACTTTTAATTCAATTAGAGGGTCCTTCTTCATTGGTGTATTTAAATGTTGAAGACGTAAAGGCTGAGACAGAGAGACTTAGAAATCTAGGAGTAAAGATTATCGAAGAGCCACACATTGTTTTCCCTGATCCGCAAGGACTGTTTGATACACCTGGTAACGAGTGGCTATCTTTCATTGAAGATTCTGAAGGCAACAACGTTGGTCTAATGAGCAGGGAAGCTACTCAGTAATAGAACTTAGATAAACAAAAATGGGCCTGACTGTTTTCAGTCAGACCCATTTGTTGTCTAAATCTATTTCTTAGCAGCTCGTTGTCTGCTAATTCCGATTCCTAGGGCACCTAGGGCACCAACTAGAACACCGAATGCAGCAAGTGCGCTTGAAGCTGTTTGATCATTAGGGGTTGCACCAGACTTTGTGACACCACTCTGCAACATTAATGACTCGTCAACTGTTTCAGCGTTTACAGGCTCCGGTTCGCCTTCTTCGCCAGGCACCTCATAAGGCACTGCGTCATAGCAAGCCTTAAGTTCGTAGCCATCCGCATCAACGCTTACAGCGCAGTCGCCACCATCAACAGGGGTTTCTTCTCCAGTAGCTGGCATTGGTTCCATCAAACCTCTTGCACACACCTCTGAACCGTCTTCTGTTTCCCAGCAAGAGTCAATTGGCTTAACGTCAACGCTTTCCTCTGGTGTTTCAATTGGCTCGCATGTGTACATAGGATCAGGGAACTCACCCTCGACAGCTATGTAACCTTCAGCACATGATGTAGCCATGCTTGAGGAAGCTGAAGTTGTTAGGAAACCAGCAGCAAATAGAACTGCGATTGCAATCTTTGAAATCTTCATGTTATTCCTTCTGTCTATGTATCTAGTTAATGTCATGCACTTAGCATTTCTGACACTTTTACTCCAAGAAGCAAAATCACCTGGATACCTTAAGCCTTTCGACTTATTTCTAGCCTAAGGGTGTTTTGGTAACAATTGGGTTGAGTTAAACTGGGAATCCACCTAATTCTCCACAGAAAGAAATCATGCCAGAAGACAGACTTATTTGGTCAGAAGAGTTCTCTAGTGGGGAAGGGTCAGTTCCAGATCCAAAGATTTGGGGCAGAGATTTAGGTGACGGAACATCCCATGGGATTCCTGGTTGGGGCAACAATGAACTTCAGGTTTACACAGCAGAGAACGCCTTTGTTAATGCAGATGGCCAGTTGGAGCTCGAAGCCCGCAGAGTAACTGACGATTCAGAAGGAGAGGCCTATTACGGTCCCGCTGAGTGGACGAGTGCAAGGCTGGTTACTAAGAACAAGCTTCACTTCCAGTACGGCAGATTAGCCATCAAAGCCATGGTTCCTGCAGGAGCTGGCCTATGGCCAGCGTTCTGGATGCTTGGGGACACTATGGACACTGAAGGCTGGCCTCTAGCTGGCGAGATAGACATTATGGAATGGGTGGGCAAGGCCCCTCTTGAGGCTCTTGGGACTCTTCATGGACCGGGTTACTTTGGGGATAACGGTTGCGGCGGCAAACTAGTTTTCGATCAGACTCTGGCTGGAGAATGGCATGAATTCTCAATCAACTGGAAACCGGGACAGATTAGCTGGTTTGTAGACGATAAAGAGTACTTCTCAGCAACACCAGAGAGTGTTGCACCTAACAAATGGGTTTATGACCACCCTTTCTACATCCTTCTAAACCTGGCTGTTGGTGGTAATTTGGGCGGTCCTTTAGATCCAGAACTACCTGAGTCCAACAAGTTGTTAGTGGAATACATCAGATTCTATGAATATGAGGGCTTCGGTGAACTTTTTGAAATATAGCCTGACAAACTGCGGAGAGTTTGTGCATGTTCCCGATTATGCGTATAAAGTGTGTATTGGATGCAATTGCATGGGGCTTCAAAGAGCGGGTAAGTCAGACTAAATGGTTCAAAAGCAATCAGCAGAAAACATTCAATCAGCATGGAACTGGTTCGTATCTAAGTACGAAGCTAGAGGCTATAGATCTCTAAATCAGTTCGCAATCGCCACAGGCATGCAGAAGTCAAGCTTGAGCAGATATTTCCACCTAGAGCGTGAGATCCCATCAGGCACAGTTGGAAGACTTTGCCAAGAACTCAAGGTATCTCCAGAAGAGCTTCTAAAGGCTGTTGGAGCTTTGGGTTGGCCGGCTAAGCCTAAGCGCAACCGCGGATAAGTATATTTCTGCCAATAGGAACAACGGCCCGGCAGTAGTCAGGGTCTGACCATAGACGCACGACGTGCTCAAATAGCTCTGGTTTCAGGTGCTGCTTACAATTGTCACTAAATTCATCGACTCTCTGCCCCATTTGAATGGTGATACGAGGTCTGTCTAACTCAATCTCTGTTTCTACGCTATCTGCGCGAGGTTTTTTCTGAGGAAGAATCTCTATTTGAATATCATCCCAAGGCTCTAAAACCACTGGCTTTCGGTCTATCTTTATCTCTGGGTCTCTAGGCCAGGCCTCATCCAGATGCTCAATCAGCTCAGGATTGAGAATTTCTTTGAAATTTTCTTGGAAGTCTGATTTTAGAGGTCCCAATTTCAACCCCACTGGAACAAGGATCTTCATTACTTTTGGCTCAGGCCAGGCCACTTTGATCTTTACAGCAGCGGGTGTCTCGAATGATGTTACAGTCTCCCCACGTGCCAACAGAACTTCTGTATTCATGCCCACCTATTACCTAGAGCCCTAATATCCCCGATTGGAAACATCTCAAACATTGTATGGTGTGGCACCGACATTGGCGGAGATATAGGCGTTATTTCGACTGTTTAGAGTCGTGCGAGAATGATTACATGACAAATACAACTCACATCGCAACCCTAAACACTAACCACGGAGCCATAAAGATCAATCTTTTCGGCCTAGACGCCCCAGTAACAGTTGCCAACTTTGTTGGCCTATCTGATGGCACTAAAGAGTGGACTGACCCACGCACAGGAGCTAAGCACACAGACAAGCCCCTATACAACGGTGTTATCTTCCACCGCATCATTCC
>Ga0209444_10001008_pt1 | contig 15587 bp, 7 predicted proteins | sample LauGreFaBDMM15DN_2_FD_188215 | JGI IMG/M metagenome (GOLD analysis project Ga0209444, IMG submission 188215) | Freshwater lake microbial communities from Lake Michigan, USA - Fa13.BD.MM15.DN (SPAdes) (version 2) | ecosystem: Environmental > Aquatic > Freshwater > Lake | place: Lake Michigan, USA...
TTCTAAGCCTTGGTGCGGGGGTGGCCGTCAATGGTGGCCTTACGACATCAGTCGCAGCCCACGCGGACCATAAACCCGTCATCACACCGCCTTGGCAGGATGCAAGTGCATGGCCTGATCGGATCATTACGACGCTGGAAACCGATCCGACGACCAGTTTTGCTGTGTCTTGGCGCACCGACGCCACGGTGTCAGCGACTTTGGCGGAAATTGCGCGCGCGACGCCTAGCGGTTCTTTCGCTAATGGTGCCAAGTCGCATCCAGCCCTCAGTGAGCCGCTAGATCTTGAGACCGTGCGCAGTGCAGGCGCTGAACTGAAGATGGAATGGAACGCGGGACTAAAACCGGTTCACTACCACTCTGTTCGCTTCGACGGATTAGAGCCAGACAGTCTTTATGCCTATCGCGTTCGCGGCGCGAACAATAGCTGGAGCGAATGGTTCCAAATTCGTACGGCCCCAAAAGCAGGCACAGCCTTCCGCTTTATCTATATGGGTGACGCTCAAAACGGGATCTTGTCCCATTGGTCACGCACCGTGCGAGCCTCATTTCAAAAGGCGCCGGATGCCCGGTTCATCTTGCATGCCGGAGATCTGGTCAATCGCGGATCGCGCGATATTGAATGGGCCGAGTGGTTCAAGGCCGTTGGTTTCATTCATGGCATGATCCCGGCCATTCCAGTGGCCGGTAATCATGAATATGACAGCTTGGGGACTGTACCGGCCGTTCAGCGCCTCTTGTCGGCCTTATGGCGACCCCAGTTTCGGTTGCCCTCGGCAGAAGGGTTGCCGGATGCCTTGCGTGAAACGGTTTACAAGATTGCTTATAATGCAGACCTAGATGTTTTCGTGCTCGATTCCACACCGGCCAACAGCGGTGGCGACGGTGCTGCTATGGCGAAGGCCCAGGCTGAATGGCTGGATGCAGAGCTTGGCAAATCGACCACGCGCTGGAAGGTGGTCACCATGCACCATCCAATCTTCTCGTCAGGCGAAGGGCGCGACAGTAAGGCCTGGCGCGATGCGATCCTGCCCATCTTGACCAAGCATAGGGTCGATCTGGTGCTACAGGGTCACGACCATACCTATGCCCGCGGCACCATAGCTGCCAATTCGCAAGCACCTGCCGAGCAACAAAGGCCAGAGCGAAGTGCCGCCCCTGCAGGCGAGGCGGTTAAGACGATGTTTGTAAATTCGGTTTCGGGGCCGAAAATGTACAGGTTCAAGCAAACCCGCTGGGACCAGTATGCGCCGTCGGGTGTGCGCCTTGATCGGTTCGCTGAAGGGGCACAGTTCTTCCAGGTCATTGAAATCAATGGCGATAGTTTGGATTATCGCGCCTATGCGGCCACGGGCGATCTCTATGACAGCTTCATCATGCGCAAAGACAGCGCGGGCGTAAAAAAGGTCACGGCGGGCGCTGCTGCGACGGTGGAACAGCAAACCTATTCGCCGACCAACCCCTATTCCAACTTTAAGGACTAGGTCCGAACGAGCGGTGGGGGGATAGGGCCCCCCCATATTGGCGACCTAAAGGGTCTAAGATCCTTGCAGACATAAAAATGGCCGACCCAATCTTGGGCCGGCCATTTCTATTTCATCGTCTGTCTAAGATTTAGAAGTTAACGCGAACACCCATGATATAGCGAGCACCGAAGGTTTCACCTTCGACTGGGTACTGGCGGCTGTTACCATAACGAACCGCCTGCTGGTTTGTCAGGTTCAGAGCATCGAAGAAATATTCGACATTCTTGTTGATCTCATAACGTACTGACAGGTCCATTTCTTCATCATCATCCCAGAACACGTCGCCGTTAGTTTGGGGAACCAGCTTGCCATTGGCAATACCGTAAGCACCCACGCCTTGAAGCCAGGTGGTGCGGAACTGATAGCTCAAGCGCGCGGAGATGCCATATTTCTCATAGATCAGAGAGACATTATAGAGCGTGTCTGAAGTACCGGGCAGTTTGATCTTGCGCTCGCCAATAAAGGCCGGGAACAGGGTTGCATTGGTGGCCGAGAAGTATGGGTTGGCCGTGTTTGGAATGCCAACTTCTGAGTCCGTGAAGGTCGCATTGGCGCTAAAACCAAGGCCACCCAAGTAATCGGGCATGTTGTTGTCTTCAACAACCTTGGATGCATTTTGCGCAATTGCGATTTCAAAGCCTCTCAAATAGCCGTTGCCGCCGTTACGAATGGTCGACAGGGCATAGCCTGAGCGGGCAAAGCCAGGGACATCCAAATCTGTACGACCAAACAGATCGGTCTGGCTGAACAGGACGTCCTTGATGTCCTTGTAGAACGACCCAACCATGAAATAGCCATCATTCTTTTGATACCATTCGAAATAGGCATCAAGACCGACGGAGCGCTCAGGACCGGCGTCTGGGTTACCGCCTGAGATAGACTGGGTCGCGTCGGTGATCACGAAGTTGGGACGAAGATCGTCAAAATCAGGGCGCGACGCCCCTGTTGTGACGCCAAGGCGTAGCTTCATCTCATCGTTTAGATCATAGTTGAAATGGGCACTGGGATAGAAGATCGTATCTTCTGACGTGGTTTGTACCAGGGTCAGAGGAGCGCTTGCATTGGTGGGGGTCAGGTTAACAAGGGCCTCACCGGTATTTTTGGTTTGCTCTGCACGCACACCAAAGACCACATTGCCCCAGTTCTGCCTCCACGTAGCCATAGCATAACCAGCCAAAATCTCTTCAGTCACCTTATAGAGATTGAGCCTTTGATCCGTGTATGAACCAATATTAGCGGCCTTAAGATTAGCGGCCAAGGCATTAACCTGGTTTCTACCTTGGTAACGGATCTGGTAGCCAAGCGGCAATTTGCCAACATTGCTGGTTTCAATAGCAATATCATTGAAGGTGATCGGTGCGCGGCCCGCAGCGGCAACTTGGGCAGCCGTCGTGTTGAAGACTTGCGAGGCATTTTCTTTGCTGCGGTCTGTATAGGCCGCACCGAACTTCACCGTCGTTTCGCCGTTAAAGACACTAAAGTCACGCTTGGCGTCTAGACGGCCCGTCCAAGCGGTCGTTTCGTCCTGGGCTATTCGCGAGCTGATGTTCACCAATGCAACAGGGAACTGCTCAATGGAGTTGACGCGGTCTCCGCGCGAGCGAACAGCTGTTGAGCCCGTGCCAGTCAAGACAGTGCGATAGAGGCGAACCGTATTGAAATTATCATCGCCCAAGAAATATTCGACCGTGGGGCGATCTGTAACCGTTGAAGGGCTAGCGAAGTTGGGCGCGCCTGGAGCGTTATAATTGTCGATAGATTCGGTGAAATTGACGCGCGCGGTTGCATCCCAGCCTGCGGCAGTGAAATCGGCACCAAAGGTGTTGGTGAAGATGGACTGCTCATAATCGAGCGAGTTGAAGTTGGATGTAATCTGAGCGCCGTAAACTGTGCCCTTATCCGGTGTGTTACCATTGCAGATGTCAAAGGCACCAGAGTTGGTCTGGGGCGCACGAACTGCGGGGCAGGCCGAGGTACCGGTCGCAACAGCGCCATTATCCATGCGGAAGATATAGTTGCTGCGCAGTTCACGGTCCGTAAAGTTCGTGAAGATGGAGTTGAAATAGAGCCTCGTCGTGTCGTTCAGCTGATAGTCAACGCGGCCCGAAAAGGATTGGTTGCCGCGCACGAGGCGATAGGGCTTGTTTTCATATTCGCGTGCCCAACGGCGGTCTTCCCAACCCGCGCGGCGATCAACGCTTCCGCCACCAGTCAGGTAAGGATCAGTTTCCCAGTTGTCTGTGACCTGATCGCGCTGGTAGCTCGAAGCTTGAACTAGAACGCCGAGTTTGCCGTCCATGAAGCGGTCAGACACCACGAAAGAATTGTCCACCTCGGCGTTACCGCCCAGTGTCATAAGGCCAGCGGAGAGCTTCACGTTGGCTTTAAAGCCCGGATAGTCGAAGGCGCTGCGGGTGCGGATATTGACGTTACCAGCAACCGTATCACCGCTCATGTCTGGCGTGATGGCCTTGGTAACAATGACCTGAGACGCCAAAACCGATGGGATATTGTCGAAGCGCGATGAACGACCTTCAGGAGAGACGACATTGATGCCGTCAAAAGAAATGGTGGTCCAGTTACTGGGCGTGCCGCGCAGGTTCACATAACGCGCTTGGCCTTGGTCGCGCTCAATGGCGATGCCGGGCAGGCGGCCAACGGCGAAGGCGATATTCTGGTCAGGAAACTGGCCAATGGCGTCGGCAGAAACAACCGAAACCAGCGAGTCCGAGGCGCGTTGCACCAAAAGAGCGGCGCGCTCTGATTCAGCAATCGGGCGCGAGGCGCGAATGACGATTTCAGTGTCATCTGAAGGCGCCGCAGCCGCGGCTGGCGGCGTTGTAACTGTTGGCTGAACTGCCTGAGCGTTTGCGCTTGCTGCTGTCAACAAAGCGCCGAGGGCGACGGCCCCCATCAATGAAGTACGCGTTAGTTTCGATTTCATAATTAGATCCCCTTTGCGCAAGCAATTTTTCTACGTGCGTAGGAGACTGTTTAGTCGAGAGTCTTTACAGAGGATCGACAGATTTATGACTAATATATTTAGCGTACAGAATTGGTATACTGTTTAAAATTATCCCACCGCAGATGAGCCAAATTTATGCCTATTGCTGGGATTAAAGTCTTAATGCGTTGATTTAGTTATCTCCTATTGATCCGCCGAACTGCCCTAAATCTAATATGCATGAGACAAGAAATAAAATTTCTGTGCTGAGAAGAACGAACGACTCCAATAAAAAAGGGGAATACGGACGATTTTGCCCCTATTCCCCTTCGTTAACGCGTCAATTATCCTTCAGGTTAGTCTAAGAGATCGTTAGACTTATTCAGATTCTTCAGCGTCTGCGTCGTCGGCGTCTTCAACTTCGTCTTCTTCAGCATCTTCAACTTCGTCGTCTTCGCTTTCAGGGCCCTCTTCGAGCATTAACTCGTGCTCGCTTGTACCTTCGGCATGATCCTCAGATTGCACTGTGATGGCTTCGTCATGAACGGTCATTGAAAGTCTCCTTTGAGTTGGCGTGGCCGAGCATGACTCCACTCGTTGTCCGTTATGTAATGCCTTCAAGACGATTGCATGAATTCAAGGGGTACCAGCGGTACGTCACCTTAGCCAAACACCGGCACCGGCTCGATTACAACGTAGGTCTCGAACATCGCAGGGACCGTTCACGGGGTGTAAGGGCCGATCCGGTGAAGCAGCGGGTTTCGGAACGGTTATCTGTTCGACCGCGGCCCGCTATATCATCCTAAGAAGATTGTTTAGAGGCCAAGGTACGTTACACCACGTGTTGGGACCCGCGTGCGGTGTGCGCTAAATTACATTCTTGAGGAATGTCAAAGCTCTGGCGGTAGATGTGGAATCCGTACAACAACCACGTCCTGGCGTTGCCGACTGATGCCGTAGATTATGCGTTCGCCACTTGCGCTGGTGTCCCAAGCCCAGCCTTGACCTTCAAAAGGCACAGCGATCTTGGTGACATAGTCCAGCACCACGCCTTGTTTTGGCAATCTCAGAACATAGAGCTCTGGCGCATCATGGCCGGTAACATAGAGGAGGCCATCCTCGCCCCAGGCACCCCCAGAACTGGAACTTTCGCCCCAGGTAGCCACGACCTCTTGAGGAAACAGCCAAGACTGCCTCATTTGCCAATCATCATCGAACTGACCCAGATAGGTCCAGCGCTGATCAAAGCCCGGCGTGGTACCCTTGTCATTATAGTTGGCAAAGCAGGCCCACCAAAATCCAAGATGCCGAACGGCCCAAGTCAAGGACCCAAGCCGAATACCAAAACTATGGGTCGCTACAGGTTGCATCGTGGCGGTGTCGAACGTTTCCAATGAGCTTGCCATCGGCAACTGAGGGAAGTTCGAGTGCGCCAAGACCAGACGATTACTGGCAACATAGCCCGCATTGAAGTGCACGATCGCACCATCGGTACCATCGCGCCATTCTGCAACCCGCACGCCATCGGATTTGCGGTGCTTCACCAAGGTGCGATTGCCGATGCCATAGAAATGGCTCGCATCGACCGCAGCGGCCTGGTTGGCTTCCGGCACCCGCCAACGACGCAGTTCCGTTGCCGTCAGGCTCGCTGGCGCGGTTAGTCTCGCGCTCGAGGCGGCTTTGGCGTCAGTACCGAACGTCGAAACGACCGGTACCGCCAAAGCAGCATATTCGAGAAAGTTTCGTCTGGTCCAAGCTTGTGGCATCAGAACTTCTTCGCGACTTCAAAACTCCAGGCGCGGCCACTCAACAGGGATTGGCTGACACCGGCATCATAACCGAAAGCACCGGATGTTAGCGGAGGCGGCTCATCAGTGAGGTTTGCAATCGACAACCTGACCCGTGTATTGGCGAGCCAAGTTGGGGATTGGTTCTCAAACTTGTAACTGACTGACAGATTGTAGGTCACGACGGGATCGATCACGAGGCGATAGAGTGTGTTGCCTGCGGTGAAGAAGGGTTCGATATAGGACGGCTTGCCTAGGCTCTCATAGATGGCCTTCGTCGTCGTGGCGCCGGAATCATGTGTTTTGCCGACATGATAGATGCCAAGGCCGACATTCCATTCGTCCTTGTCCCAATTGATATTGGTCGTGCTGCGCCACTTTGCGGCACCATCGGCATAAAGCCCTTCGTTCTGGGTCGGTGCGACATTGGCTGGTGCAAGCACGGTGCGAGAGCGATCCAAGTAGCTCCAGTCCGACGTCACTAAGAGGCGGCCCCAAGACTGGCGTGGCATCGCATAGCGTGCACCAACGTCCACACCTTGATGTTGGCTTGTCGACAGATTTAGGAACGGCTGGTAGCGCGCGAAGATACGTCCTGCTGGCGCTGCGGGGTTGGATGGGTTTGCCGCATTGTAGGCCGCAAATGCAGCACGATCTTCTGGAGTTAGGGCGTAACGCTGGACGTTGAGATCGCCGCGATAGGTCGCACCACTTCCAACATCGATTTGGTTGACAGCCACACCTGCGGCAATCTGCGTGCGTGTATAGGCCCGCAAAAGCGCTGTGTCGCTTGCGTCGATCTGAGCGGTGCTGCGCTGACCAAGCAGGTTTGTGCGGTCGACTTTCCATAGATCAGTGGTCAGGCTCAGGCCCTTAATGCCTGGAACGTCAAACACGATGCCGTAGGTCGTGCCTTTAGATTCCTGCGGCTTTAGGTCCGGATTGCCGCCAAAATAGGTGCGCTTGACGTAGGGCCCCTCGTTCAGGAACGGATTGCGATAGGCGTCGATATCGCCTGCACCGGCCGTAATGGACCAACGCGGGCTCGTATTGAGAGCCGCAAGGCTTGGTGCCATGAAACCTTCATTATATGAGCCGCGGACCATCAGCCAAGATGCTGGCCGCCAGTTCACTCCAACCTTCGGTTTCGTCGTTTCACCAAAGTCGCTGTACTTCTCGAACCGCGCCGATGCTGTCAGCTCAAGGCTGTTGACCAGGGGTATACCGCGCTCAGCGTCAACCAGTGGCACCACTGTTTCGGCATAGGCACTGGAGACTTCACGCTTTCCAAACACATCTGGACGGGGTGGATGGAGCAAGTAGTCGTTGTTTAAAGGATCTAGTCCCGAGGATGCTGGGTTTTCTCCGCTGAACGGCGGGCGAACATCGCTCAGTTCCTCGCGGCGAAACTCCACACCGAAGGCGGTTTTCACATCGCGGCCAAACAGTGAAAACAATGTGCCAGAGGTCCGCAAATCGGCGCTCGCAATAGAGCTTTCAGCGCTGCGCGAATAGACTTCAGAGAAGGAATCCACAACAGACTGCGGATTGGTATAGGGCTGATCAGCAATCACCACCCCATTGGCTACTCGGAACGTATAGCCAAACGGGTTGTAGGCACCCGTATCGGTGCGCGCGATCGCTGCTTGGAGCTTGCTTTCGCGGATGTCTGGGAACGCATCGTCGGTTCCGCTGACCTTATTGTAGAATAGCGAGCTCTCCCACTCCCAACTGGTACCAAGCTTGCCCCGCAAGCCGCCGACGATCCTGAAAACGTCAGCTTTGGTTTCGACACTTTCTGATGCCAGGTCCCGAATGGTTAGCTGTGTGAAGCTGACGCTACGCGGCGTGCCCACGACGCGCGCGGTGCCGTCGGCATTGGGGGCACCGGTAGGATGGTAAAAGCGCGAGCCATAAGGATTGAACCGGCTGTCAACGGGCATCACCATGAGCTGGTCTGACGTTGGCGCATTCAGCGCCAATGGCTGGCGGCGCATGGTGGATGATGAGCCGTAATAGCCAAACTCCGAAAAGGCGGTGAGCCGCGGAGTGATATCGTATTCTGCCGTCACAAAAGCATTGCCGCGGGTGGTCTTCGGAGATGCAAATCCAAACTGATTTAGATCCAAAAAGAATTCTGGGTTGGTCGTGCGGCTGGGCGCGGCTGAGGTCAGTGCTGGCGTACCGTTCACAGGCCGGAAGTAGTTATTGGCTGTGGATGTTCCAATTCGGAATGTGGGCCAAAAACCGCGCGCTGAACGCGCATCAAAGGGGCCACCCAAAACGTTAAACGGAGCTGGCGCGCGGTCAACGTTCAAAGAGGTGCGACTAAAGTCTCGCTCAGTGAGCAGCGTGGCTTCACGAGAAAGCCCTTCGACTGTGCCAAACAAACGTCCTTTGTCGTCTGCGAAGCGGGTTCCGAAGGTTACAGCGCCCTGTGCGCTCTCGCCGCCGCCCGCTTCAGGTCGGCTATAGCGCAAGAGCGTCTCGACACCTTCAAAATCGCGTCTCAAGACGTAATTGATCACGCCGCCAACGGCATCAGAACCGTAAACCGAGGACGCACCGTCGCGCAAGACTTCGATCCGAGCAATTCCCTGGGTCGGAAGATGGTTGATGTTGACCGCCTGCGACAGGCCTGCGGTGAACGGATTGATGGCCATGCGGCGGCCATTGATCAGCACCAATGTTGCAGTTGCGCCCATGTTGCGCAGGTTCAAGTTGGCATTGTCACCGCGCGCACCGGAAGACCCCAAACGGGTCTCGTTCTCAGGCAGATTGCTCACCGATGGTAAAGAGGTCAGCAACTCGGACGGCAGCAGCGCTCCGCGCAATTCGATGGCACGCTCGTCGAGCACCGTAATGGGGACCGTCGTTTCAAGGTTCGATCGGCGAATGTTGGAGCCTGTAACAATAACTGTTTCGACTTCGAGGACAGGCTGTTCACTGACCTGTTGAGCGGCGGAAAACTGCACCCAGCCCAGGCTAAGGATCGCCGCTGCAGCGACCGTGTCAAACAAGCGAGCAGGTCGTCTTAGAGACTGTGTCATGACTTTCCCCGAAATTTTTAATAGCGGGTTTGCATACAGATCATGCGTGACGGCGATACGAATGCAGGATGACATTTCTGTTGTTTTCATGAACAGAACTTGGGCACAAAAGGCGCATTTGTTCAGCTTCTGTCCTTCACCATCGGTATCTTAGTATTCTAACGAGCAGTGCTGGCCCGTCACGCGCCGCGCGGGATGTTTGAGGCCAAAACTATTTTTTGAGCAAAAGCCTAAAACTCTTTCAAAGATGCTGCCGCAGAGTCTTCCCACCCGCCAGTCATGACTGCTGCCCCCACATCAGGTCGCGCTCGAAGCCTGGGCGCTCACATCCTGGGCACTATCGTCAAAGGAGGCATGGGCCGATGCGCAGAGCTGGAAATACAATCCGCCTAACCGCAGCAATGTGTCGTGCGACCCCTCTTCCAAAATACGTCCCTGCTTCATCACAACGATCCTGTCTGCGTCGCGGATGGTTGCTAGACGGTGTGCGATCACAATGCAGGTCCGCCCCGCAAACAACACTTTTAGCGCCTTCTGGATCGCGCTTTCTGTGAAGCTGTCGATATTGGCCGTGGCCTCGTCGAGAATGAGGATCTGAGGATCGGCCACCAGAGCTCGCGCAAAGGACAAGAGCTGCCTTTGACCCATAGAAAGGTTTCGCCCCCTCTGTCCTAGTCTCGTCTGGTAGCCATCCGGCAACAGCATGATAAAATCATGGGCACAAACAGCTTTAGCCGCAGCGACAACATCTTCAGTGGTGGCTTCTAGGGTGCTGTAGCGGATGTTTTCCTCTATTGTCCCGGTGAACAGGAATGGTTCTTGCAGCACCATGGCGATCATCCGCCCAAGGGAGTCTAGGGTCACATCGCGGACATTGTGACCGCCCACCAGTACCTGACCCTCATCTGTGTCGTAGAAACGGTGGGCTAGGGAAATGATCGAGGTTTTTCCCGAGCCTGTGGGGCCCACAAGGGCCACCACTTCGCGAGGCTCCACCTTCAGGCAGATGTCATGCAAAACTGGCCGTTTGGGGTCATAGCCGAAGGTGACATTGCGAAACTCCAACGTCGGTGGCTCGCCGCGAAGGGCAATCGCGCCGGGCACGTCTTGGATGGCGACGGGCACGTCCAGCATTTCAAAAATCCTTTGCGCCGCCGCCATCGCGCGCTGCATCACCGTGTACTGCATTAACAACATCCGGACCGGCTCGAAGAATCTTTGCAGATAAAAGATAAAGGCGACCATCACGCCAACCTCAAGGCGACCATCTAGCACCGCCCCACCGCCAACGATTATTACAATCGCCATGGCAAACCCGGTCAGAATATCGACCATCGGGGTCATGATCTGGGTCATCCACGCGGCCCCGACCTGGGCTCGGAAGTTGTCGTGCGCCTTTTCCGTGTAGAGCTCAAAGTTTATGGCTTCGCGGCGGTTCTCCTGCACGGTCCGCACGCCATTGATGTTCTCGGCCAAAGCCGAATTTGCCGTGGATGAGGCATCGCGCGCGGCCAAAAAGCTTTTCTTCGAATAGGGAAGCCAGACCGCACGAACGGCCAACATGGGTGGAAGCACCGTGAGGGTCAAAAGTCCCAGCTTCCAGTCCATGCTGACAAGAACCACTGAGATTCCGATCAGCATGACAAGGTCGCCGACAGCCCCTGTTGAGGTTTCAAGCAGGTCCTGCAAGGTGTTCACGTCGCCTTGCAGTCGGGACATGATCCGGCCGACATGGGTTTTGTCGGTGAAGGATAGGGATATGTCTTGGCAATGGGCGAAAAGCTTGCGGCGAATATCGAAGATCACACGCTGGGCCAATCTTGCGGACAGCCACTGCTCCAGAAATGAGGTCACCAGGTAGACAACCACCAGCCCGACAAAAGCCAAGAGCGCTAGGTCCAGCATTGCTTCTTGGCGGGCCACTGCGGCATTGACGGCCCTTCCGATCATGGCCGGAATTGCCAATTGCGTCATGGCCGCCGTCAGTACCGCGATCTGAGCCCAGAGGAAGGCGGGGCCATGGGGTTTGAGAAAGGCAAGGAACCGGCCGATCACCTTGGCGTCAAAATTTGCGAAGGCTACATCGTCTTCCGCGACGCCAAGGGTGGCGCGGGGCGCCCGGGCCCTAGGTTTGGGTTGCTGGGCTGAGAGATGGGGAGCGTCTGGTGTCATACGGTATCGACGCCCGGTGTGAGTTGATGTGGGTCCAGGGCGGCGGCTTTTGACTGCATCCGAAAGGTTTCGGCATAGGTCTTTCCAAATGAGACAAGCTGTTCATGCGTGCCTCGCTCGACGATGCGCCCCGCCTCAAGGACGACAATTTCATCGGCGTGCATCAGCGATGACAGGCGGTGGGCGATAATGATGGTCGCCTTGGTACGGGTAGCCCCGGCAAGGGCGTCGCGAACGCGCCGTTCGGTGACAGAATCTATGGCCGCGGCGCTGTCATCGAAAATGATTACCCCCGGCTCTGGTGCCACGCCCCGCGCAATGGTTAGGCGCTGACGCTGTCCTCCGGATAGGGCCAAGCCGCGCTCGCCCACCCTGGTCTCATAGGTCTGGGGCAAGGTGGAGATGTGATCATGAATCTGAGCTGTAACGGCAGACTCGACAATTCGTTCGTCCGGCATCCACGGATCGGAGTAGGCCACATTGTGCCCGATGGAGTTGTCGAACAGGAAGGCTTCTTGTGGCACCAGACTGACATATTGGCGCAACGAAGCCAGGGTGATGTTGCGCACATCCTGACCGTCTATGGTGATGGAACCTTCGGTAACATCATAGAAGCGGGGGACTAGGCTTGCGATTGTCGACTTGCCGCTGCCAGCTGGGCCAACGATGCCGAGGGTCTGCCCGGGGCGCACCTCGAAGCAAACGTCTGACAGGGCCATAGCTGCGTCCCCATAGGCGAAGCCGACCTTGTCAAACCGCAATATGCCGGCCCCCGCCACCAACTGGGCCGCTTGGGGTCGATCCGCTATTTCAGGCTGAAGATCAAGAATTTCAAAGAGACGGCTGCCGGCAGAGGTGGCCCGCGCTGCAGAGTTGAAGATCATGGCCACTTGCCTGATCGGCGTCTGCATCAGGCTCATATAGGTCAAGAATTCCATGACGCGGCCCGCGGTCATGGCACCAACAGCGACCTGGTGGCCGCCATACCAGAGCAGGGCACCCATTGAGGCATAGAAGGACAGGGTCATTGCGGACAAGCCCCGACCCCTCAATATGATCCGCTTGTAGGCTTGGTTAAGGGTATCGATCGATGCCTTGTCGAACTTGGACATTTCGAAGTTTTTGGCAGCAAAGGCCCGCACGACGCGCACGCCCTGGAGGTTCTCCTCCATGGTCAGGGTCAGGTTCGCCATAAGCTCCTGAATCCGCAGCCAGGCGACGCGCAGCAGGAAACCCATTCGCGCGAGGGCCAGGCCCGCTATCGGCACAAACAGCAGGCCGATCACTGCCATCGGAGGATCGGTGGACACCATCATCACGCCTGCAAAGCCCAGCAGCAATAACAGGGATACGGTCTGCAGGACCCCGTTCTGAATGAACACCCGCGTGCCTTCAAGATCGAGCATCCCGCGGGTGATCAAGTCGCCTGAATGGACTTGGTCATGAAACCCGAATGAAAGGTTCTGCATTTGGCGAAAGAAGCGCAGACGCAGGTCATAGGCCACTTGCTGGCTTACATATTCACCGAGATAGCCGGCGTACATGGTTAAGATGCCACGAATGAATGTGGCGGTGATGGCAAGGAAAGCTGTGGTCCAAAGGGCGGCATGTATAGTCGCTTGAGGAGAATTGCCACCTCTGAGCAAAACCTGGGCCTCATCGACAGCGGTACCGAACAGGCGCGGCAGAGCCAGACTCGCTGCCGCAGATCCGACGGAACAGGCGATTGCCAAGGCCATTTTGCCCCGATGGCGTAGGGCCAAGCGGGTGATGCGCAAAAGCACCCGGGGCATCTGGTTGATATCGACTCTTAGGGTCTCGACGCCCGACGGCGTCATACCGCTATCGGCCGGACCAGACTCAATTTTACGATGACGCATACCTCATCATTAACCGAAATTGTGACACTAAGGCGCGCACGCGGGTCTGTTGACGATGGATAAACGTCGGACTTGTCGATAGATATCGAGGCCGCAGCCTCTGGCTTTCAGGGATTATCCTGTCCCTGTTAGATCAACATCGATCGCTGCCTGGTCACTGGCAAACCCGTCATCGGCCTGGTCTAGTGCGCTAAACCAAGGGCGCTGCTCGTTTCCGTCATGATGGCGAAAGCCTCTATTTCTGCCAGCCTCGATAGGTGCGGGGAGGGCGGCGGGCTGGCGCAAAGTCTTCGTGTAGCGCAGAAGCCGACCGCCGATTGACCCCAGTAAGACAAGCGCCGAGTAGCCTCTACAAGGGTCGCTCGAACCCAAAAGTAAGCGGTGCGTGAGACGGTATGCAGCCTACGCAGCCGCGATCACTCGAACTGCAGTCGCCAGTTTGAGGACATCGGCTTCATTGGTGAACAGGGCTGGCGTTACGCGCACGCAGGCACCGCTAGCGAGCCCGGTACGATAGACTGTGAAAATGCCAAATTGATCCAGCAGCCGTCTGGCTAAGGCAATGTTATCCGCATCAGAGGTCCGGCCGGAAAGACGAAAGGCCCCAATGGCACCAACAAGTCGCGGATCGGTCGGGGTAAGGATTTCAACGCCGGCCACAGAGCGCAAGGGTTCGCTCCAGGCCCGATGTAGGGCGCTCAGACGTTGGGCCTTGGCCTTTACCCCAATCGCCTCATGAAAATCTAATGCCTCATTCAAAGCCAGATAGGCGGCCATGTTGGAGGTTCCGGTGTGCACCCGCGCGCGAACATCATTTGGCGGGGTCTGATCTTCCCCCATAAAGGGGTCGATGTCGCTAATTCGGCTCCGGCGGATATAGAGGATCCCAACCCCAACAGGGGCTCCGATCCATTTGTGGCCGTTTAGGCCGACAAAATCAGCACCAAGGTCTGGAAGCCGAAAATCAAGCTGGCCCCAAGCGTGAGCGCTATCCAGAATGACGTCTACCCCCCTAGCCTTGGCCATAGCCGTGATTTCCGCAACGGGAAGAACCAAACCATTGCGATGGCTGACCTGCGTTAACAGGATCAACCGAATCTTTGGATGGGCCGTCAGGGCTGCTTCATAGGCCTCGATCAGGCCTTGATAGGTCGCAGGCTGAGGCAGGTTGATGCTAATCACGTCAACCTGCCGACGCGTCTTCAGCCAGCGCATGGCTGTCTGCATCGCATCATAGTCATGATCGCAATAGAGAACACCATCCCCGGGGCGCAACCGGTTATAGCCGCCAATCAGGGCCTGCAGGGCCTCGGTCGCGCCGCGCGTAAAGGCGATCTCATCTGGCATAACCCCAAGAGACGCCGCAGCCCGGATCCGCACGCGGTCGAGGTCTGCGCCATAGCCGCGCCGGGAGTAGAAAGACGTCTCCCGATTCACCCGGCTTAGATGGCGCTCGTAGGCCGCAAGAACGGGCCGGGCCATCATGCCCCAATTGCCGTTCTCTAACTGTATGACCTCGCCGGTAACGTCATATTGGGCGGCGATCTGCGCCCAATCCAGTCCAGGCATCGCTGCCACCGGCCCGGCCGCTAGCGCGGACCCTAGGAGCCCGCGCCGCGTTAGGGCTAGACTGTCCAGTTTAGAACCGGACATCAAGCCGAACGTAATAGTTCCCGCCATTGCTGTCGTAAGGCGCATTTCGCGAATAGATGAGACCGCGGCTGGCCTGGAAGAGCGCTTCGTCAGGATAGGTGCCGAGGATATTCTCTGCGCCCAACTTAAAGGCCAGGTTCGGATTGACCTGATAGATCGCGGCCAGATCGAACAGAGACAGAGCATCGAACTCCTGGAAGATCAGACCCGTGGAGTTGCCCGTAGAATCCGTCCACCCGCCGTAATAGCGCGCCCGGCCAACTAGCTCCATTGGCCCGATAGCAAAGGTCGCTGAAGCGGTCAAGTTGTTCTTTGGACGCGATTCCTCGAACAGGCGCTTTTGGCTCGGATTGGTCGAAATCGAGCCTGCCGTTACGGTCGTTTCGTTATAGTTGTAAGCCCCGGTAAGGTCTAACGTCCCGCCCAAGACCTGACGTCTATAGGTCCCCACGACGTCCACGCCCTTTGTGCGGGTGTCAAAATCGTTGGTGAACCAGCTGATCGAGGTAAAGGCAGAGGCACCGGACACACCAAGGGCCACAAGGTTAGCCCTAATGGCGGGTGTCACCGCCACA
>Ga0209444_10001009_pt1 | contig 15579 bp, 10 predicted proteins | sample LauGreFaBDMM15DN_2_FD_188215 | JGI IMG/M metagenome (GOLD analysis project Ga0209444, IMG submission 188215) | Freshwater lake microbial communities from Lake Michigan, USA - Fa13.BD.MM15.DN (SPAdes) (version 2) | ecosystem: Environmental > Aquatic > Freshwater > Lake | place: Lake Michigan...
CGTTAAAATTATTTCCCCATGTCCATAATGTCCCATCAGTTTTTATAGCAGCAGTTCTACGATAAACGCACGATACCTGCTTCCAATTCGTGCCGCCCGTTATAGTCTGCATCGGCGATGATCTATCTGTTCCAGTATTATCACCAAGCTGACCAGAAATATTATTTCCCCATGTCCATAATGTCCCATCAGTTTTTATAGCAGCAGTGCTACCAGAACCGCACGATACCTGCTTCCAATTGGTACCACCAGATATAGTCTGCATCGGCGATGATCGAGATGTTCCAGTATTATCACCAAGCTCACCATAACCATTATCTCCCCATGCCCATAACGTCCCATCCGTTTTAACGGCAGCAGTAAAATACCTACCGCACGAGACCTGTTTCCAACTAGTTCCACCAGTTATAGTCTGCACTGGTGATGATCTATCTGTTCCAGTATTATCACCTAGCTGACCGTATAAATTATATCCCCATGTCCATAATGTCCCATCAGTTTTTATAGCAGCAGTGCTCCTAGAACCGCACGATACCTGCTTCCAATTCGTGCCGCCCGTTATAGTCTGCACTGGCGATGATCTATCTGTTCCAGTATTATCACCAAGTTGGCCATAATAATTATTTCCCCATGTCCATAATTTCCCATTTACATGTTGATCAACAATGTCAGCATCAGTGATATAAAAATCATCGAGATTGATGCCCCCCGTAAAAAATGGCATTACACACCACCAATCTCAGAAAGACCAAGAGACACCAAGACATCCCCAAAAGTGCATACCTCACCAATCTTATCAAAACCCACAATATTACTACTCACAGCAATATTGCTAACAAAATCACACCTCACATAATACAAAAGAATCGAGCCACCAGACTCCGTGCCCCCCAATAACTCCATCGCAGCAAGGCTCTCCCTCATACCCTCAGTAGCAGCCAAAGACAAACCCCAATACAAGTCACCAATGCTATTCGCAAGATTCACATTAAAAACCGAACCAGGCAACAGCTGCCCAGCAATCCCATCATATTGAGCCTTAACAGCATCAACACACACCATATGATATTGATAAGGAGTGACGGTTGTAGCATCTTCCAGATCAACGTGGCTACCAGCAATAGCAGCCGCCTCAGCAGCTACCCTAGCCTCAGTGATCTCAAAAGCCTTAACATGCTCCTGAAGAAAATTCCTGATGACTTGATTCACAAAAGACTGTATTGTCTGCCCAGAATCACTAGACCAACCATGATTAGAAGCGACCGCATTGAGTACACGATCAGTATCAGACTCAGCAATATACACAGAAAGAACAGCCATTACTTCACGAACCTTTCAACAAGAGCCTCAAGAAGTTTAATTCTCTTATCTTAATCTTTGATCGCCGCATTGAGTACACGATCAGTACCAGACTCAGGAATATACTCAGAAAGAACAGCCATTACTTGACAAGCCTTTCAACAAGAGCTTCGAGCAGTTTAATTCTCTTATCCTGATCTTTGATCGCCTCAATCAATACAGCAATAAGATTACCATACGCAACCGACTTCAAACCTTTATGCGTCAACACTACCTCAGGTATGATATCCTCGACTTCTTGAGCGATAATACCGATACCATGTCCACCAGATTCTATCCAATCGAATTCCACACCACGCATATTATTCACTTTGTCAACTGCACCAGTAATAGTGGTGATATTATTTTTCAAAGTCCGGTCAGACAATGCCGTGATGCTGCCGCCAGCAGTGAGATCGCCAGTGGATGGATTAAAATAAAGTTTTGAAGATGATACATTAGCTGTTGAGACGGAACCAGACGTAGCATTAGTAAAAATCAGATATCGCGTGGCATTTGAAGACGTATCATCAGCAACTGTCAAGCCACCTGTGATATCAGTGAGGAAGGCAACTGTCTCACGAGTAGTCGATGGTGTGAATAAAAGTCTAGTACCGTTAAATTCCATATTGCCAGCAGCTGCAGCCGTCATGTTCGTACCACTGGTGAACTTCAAAGGTCCAGTGGTAGCGTTACCAGCAGCAAGATTGACTGTCTTGTTAGATAAAGTCTCGGTACCAGCTAGCGTCGCCAAGGTACCAGTAGTTGGTAACGTTACGCTAGTATTAGCTGTTGAAATAAGTGTCGTAGTAAATGTACCACTAGTGGTAAGATTACCTTCGAGTGACAATTTAGAAGGGTTAGCAGAAATAGCTATAATCTGATAACTCCCAGCAGCTACCGATGTCCACTTATAGCCCCTAGCTGCAGTCTGAACTGGCGAAGATTTGCTAACTCCAGTATTATCTCCTAATTGCGCAGATGAGTTAAATCCCCAGGTCCACAATGTGCCATCAGTCTTTATAGCTGCAGCCGTACTCATGCCCATGGACACATCCGACCAAGATCCTCCAACTATTGTCTGTACAGGTGAAGACTTGTGAGTTGTAGTATTATCGCCAAGCTGTCCATTATCATTACTGCCCCATGTCCATAATGTACCATCAGTCTTTATAGCTGCAGTCGATACTTCATTACCCCCCGAACCTCTACCGATGCTACATGTGACTTTACTCCAATTGTTTCCCCCAGTAACGGTTTGTACTGGCGATGATTTATGAGTACTTGTACCAGTATTATCACCCAAATTACCCCTGAAGTTATAGCCCCATAGCCATAATGTACCATCAGTTTTAATAGCCGCACAATAGTTATGACCACTACTAATTTCTTTCCAAGTATTTCCACCAGCTATGGTCTGTACAGGAGATGATTTCCTAACTCCGGTATTATCACCAAGTGCACCACTAGAATTAGTACCCCAGGTCCACAATGTGCCATCAGTCTTTATAGCTGCAGTATGATTCTTACCACAAGATACCTTACTCCAGTTCGTTCCTCCAGCAATAGTCTGAACAGGAGAACTTCTGTTGACTATCGTATTATCACCGAGTTCACCACTACTATTCAAACCCCAAGCCCAAAGTGTTCCGTCAGTTTTAACAGCAGCAGTATGTCTATATCCAGCCGATACCTGCTTCCAATTAGTACCGCCAGTCACAGTTTGAATAGGAGATGACACACTTGTCGTAGTATTATCACCAAGTTCACCTCTGCTATTTTGGCCCCATAGCCATAATGTCCCGTCAGCCTTAATAGCAGCACAATGACCATAACTATTATAACCACCTCCGACACTAACAAACGACCAATTTCTCCCAGAAGTGACTAACTGCACCGGAGAAGATTTACTAACAGTCGTTCCATCTCCTAGCTCACCAAGACTATTACCACCCCAAGCATAAACAATGCCGATTCCTGACGTCAAATCCAAGAAATTATTTCCCAGAGTGCTTAAAAAACCTAACCCGTCAGAAAGAGTTTTATTACTTAAAGACTCAATACCGGCTAGCGTAGCTAGAGTCCCAGCAACTGGCAATGTGACTGAAGTGTCAGCAGTGGCTGTTAAAGTAGTAGTAAAAGCACCTGACGTGGTAAGATTGCCACCAATCGTTATAGTTCTACCAGTATTCGCTACTCCAGTGCCGCCGTACTGCCCTGCAATGACATTACCGTTCCACGTCGTATTAGTTGAAAATGTCTTGTTAGTTAAAGTCTCAGACCCAGCTAGCGTTGATAAAGTTCCAGCCGTAGGCAACGTCACACTGGTGGCTGCGGTGGTCGTTAAAGTCACATCGAAAGCACCAGATGCCGTTAAATTCCCACCGATGGTGATAGTCTTACCAGTGTTTGCTACCCCAGTTCCACCATATAGCCCTGCTATAACATTACCATTCCACGTCGTGTTAGTCGATAATGTCTTATTTGTGAAAGATTCTGCACCAGCTAGCGTCGCCAAAGTACCAGCTGTCGGTAATGTGACTGACGTCGTTCCAGTAGCCGTAAAAGTCTGGGCAAAAGCCCCAGCATGACTGACGTTACCAGCCATCGTAAGAGTAAAGCCAGTGTTCGCTATTCCTGTACCGCCGTACTGGCCTGGGATGACGTTGCCATTCCAAGTCGTATTGGTTGACAATGTTTTATTGGTAAACGATTCAATGCCAGCCAAAGTCGACAAAGTACCAACGGTAGGTAACGTTATGCTGGTGTCTGCAGTTGATGTTAAAGTCGTGGTGAAAGCACCAGAGGTAGTGAGGTTTCCACCGATAGTGATCGTCTTCCCGGTGTTAGCAATCCCGGTGCCACCGTACTGACCCGCTACTACTGTCCCGCTCCAAGTCCCTGAAAGATTACTATCAAGGTAAGCAACGGTCTTCCTAGCACCAGCCACCGAAAAATAAAAATTCGTGTTATCGAACTCGATAGAACCATTCGCAACCGCAGTAGTATTGGAACCAGATGTCAAGACTAACCCAGCTACTGTAGTGTTACCAGCACCTGTGGTGATATACTTATTAGATAATGATTCAGTGCCGGTTAATGTGGCTAATGTACCAGTTGTTGGCAACGTTATGCTTGTATTGGCCGTGGAAGTTAGAGTAGTAGTGAAGGAACCCGATGTCGTTAAATTACCGCCAATCGTGATTGTCCTGCCGGTATTCGCTACTCCAGTACCTCCATACTGCCCCGCGATGACATTGCCGTTCCAAGTAGTGTTGGTGGAAAATGTTTTATTAGTAAAAGTCTCTGAACCTGCAAGTGTCGCTAAAGTACCGGCTGTCGGTAATGTTATGCTAGTGCCTGCCGTGACTGTAATGGTAGTGTCGAATGAGCCAGAAGTCGTTAAGTTACCACCGATGGTGATAGTCTTTCCAGTATTGGCCACTCCAGTGCCGCCATACTGCCCTGCTATAACATTGCCATTCCAGGTAGTATTGGTTGACAAAGTCTTATTAGTCAATATCTCAGAACCGGCAATAGTCGCTAATGTACCGGTCGTTGGTAATATGAGTGAAGTATTAGCAGTAGAAGTTAAAGTCGTGGTGAAAGCACCAGAGGTAGTGAGGTTACCACCAATTGTAATCGTTTTTCCGGTGTTCGCTATCCCTGTACCACCGTATTGTCCCAGCACAACATTACCATTGTAATCAACGTTGGTCGATAACGTCTTATTGGCTAAAGTTTCAGAACCAGCCAGAGTCGCTAAGGTACCAGTCGTCGGCAACGTTACTGAAGTGTTAGCGGTAACAGTGAGAATGGTATCAAAGGCACCACTGATGGTTAGCGCGGGCTTGCCAACCAGGTCGGTATAATTCCCAGATGTTGCCACGTTGGCTAGCGTGGGCTTGCCTGTGATATTAGCATAAGTGAAGTTAGACGATGGAAGCTTTGCGTCTAGAGCTGTTTGAAGCCCTGTGACGTTGGCTATTTCGTGCGTGTGTCCTAAAACCGCATACGTCGAGTTGGCACTGGTGATAGTCAAGTATGGTGTAAGGTTGGCCGATGTCAGCCCATCGGTAATGCCATATCCTGATAGCGTGGTTGGCTTGCCAGTCAGGTTTGCAAACGTCAGGTTGGCGGACGTGAGGTAAGCCCCGACAGCCTGATAACGAGTGTCCATCATACTACGTGTAAGAATTGAATCGTCTGTTGCAGTATAGTTGCCGTTATAGAAAAGATCAAAACTGGTAGAAGTTAAAACCACATTGATGTTCTGGCTTAAACCTAAATCTTGAACAGTCCAGCTAGACTGATTTGTCCTAAGATTAAACGTCGATATATAAGTGTCGTCACTATATGACGATTCAACTCCCAATGCGTAGTCCCAAACTACAGAAGCTTCATTAACCCCTGAACTCGAAGCAACACCAAATGTACCGCTACCTGTTACAGACTGAGCTATATTATTGTCTAACTGCACATACCTAGCATCTACCAGAGAAGTAATATCACTTTGAGTAAGTGTGGCAGCTACCAAGTTAACAAACTGATCAGAAGTCAGAGCAAGGGAAATAGTCTTATCGCCAGCAGTAAAAGACACCTTATCATCGTTAGAACTGCTAGTCTTAACAGTGGTTCTCTGTAATAAGTTAACATTTATAAGAGTCCCGATACCAGTTTCCCAGTATCCGGTTCCTGTATCGACAATGCTATAATAACATGTGTCTCCAATAGCCATAACTGAAGAGAAAGTCTTAAACCCTGCTGGGTTGCCAATCAACACAGCATCACCAAACCCAATCACTGATGCGTTTTCTTTGACTCTATCGGTTGTAATCAGTGCCATCATACTCTCCAAATGTTAGATACTATATTTTTATTTATTATTCTTAGGAGCTTTAGTATAGAAATAGTCTCTCGGGGTGACAATCGGCTTACCCTGGCTTATAGGAATAGCTCCAAGCTGCAACGTATAAGCATCAATAACTCTAGAAGCCACAGTCTCAGGAAGCTCTTCCGGGCTCAGTGCCATAGGCATCAAAGTCATCTGACCACCCTTCTCAATAAAGCTCTTCTGGTAATCAATCATAGCGCTATCGCCGTACAGCATCGGGCCAGTCATGCTAGTGAAATCAATGCTGCCATTGGTAGGCATCATGTTGCCAGCATCAAGCACAAAACCATCGCTTGTACCAACAAGTGCTAAAGCTGTACTCATCACAAGGTCATCGAAGTTGCCAGCACCATCTTCTGCCTCTGTCCTGCCGGTGTCTCTGCCAGACCTATCTCTTTTCCTGACGTAGATCTGCAGCTGTTTATACAATCTCTTGCTGTAGATCTTCCATGTTTCTTCTGGATTAGCTCGAATACAATCAGTCAAGTACTTGTTTAGAATAGCCTTACTGGCATTGCTAGTGTTATAACCGTAATGCGATACTTTTAACGCTCGTTGCTTTCTTCTAGTGCCGCTTTGGGGAACAGGTTTATCATTTATGTCTTTTTTCCTCCAAAGCTTGGGGTAGTTCACATCATATCTTAGACTATCAATAACAATGTCTCCGCCGTTGTTACGTTCTACGACAGCCACAGCATTATTATAATAGCGTCCTATTCTGTCGACATATTTTACTAATTCTCTTGGTAGAACACGAGCCATGAATTCAGCTACTTGTTCTTGCTCCTCCAAGTCGAACACCTCTATTGCGCTATAGTCACGGCCTTTGCCTGTAGAAATATCAACACCCATCACGTAAGTGTGGGCACCTTGGCCTGGGTCTACTATCTTGCCATTTATTCGTTTTTCTGGCAGAGCTATAACCGGTTTCTTAAAGATCCAGAGCCCCTGATCTGCGTCATCAAATTCGAAATCCTGCGCTTCGGATTGGCCTGTGACAGGGTGAATGTATACCTGGGTTCCTTTAACTCGTGTCTCTGGGTCTCGGACAGTCGTCGATATAAGCGACAGGACTTCTTTATCTAACACGGTATTTCCGCTACCGACAAAGGATGCGAGGATTTCCTGTTCGAATTTCCAGGCTTCACCTTCTGAGACAAGATTCTGATACTGGTGCTCTAACCATGGGGACCAATAAGGGCCATATTTTTTAATCTCATCTGAGTTTTTACATGGGCGAATTCCGTCTATCGGACAGATCCTCACATCTTTTTTGCTTAACGGGTCCACATAATTTATGACCCAGTCCATATCCCACCAATTTATAACAATTGGGTTCCAACTATTTAAGCCAGCTTCCGCATCTACCCATGTATTCCAGTACCATCCACCGATACCAGCAGTGGTGCTGATTGCTATAACACTACCACCCATGTTTAATGTGGGAGCTGCTGACGCCCACATTTCATCCATGCCTTGGATGAACGCTGCTTCGTCTATGATGTTTAACGAGGAGCTGTTAGATCGCATAACGTCAGGATGGCTTGTCAGACTGCTTATTCTTGACCCGTTTGGGAAGATCACTTCGTGTTCTGTTTGCTTTACCGGCTTCCAGTTTTCCTTCATCCATTCGGGTAAATGGTTGAATGGGAACATAATCTGCTCTCGTAAAAAACCCATTGCATCTTCGTTCCGGCGAGAGACGATAAGAATGGTTTTATTATTTTGAAACATCGCATACCATAACGCGAAACCACCAGCGATTTTTGAAGCGCCTACTTGCCTACATTTCTTGAAAATGTTAAATCTATTTGTTCTAAAGCATTTTAAAGCATGCTTCTGATAGTTGAAAACATTGAATGGAATTATACCAGCCATCGGGTGTTTGATCTTGCCAAAGTTTCTAAGAAACCATGAACATGATTTCTGGCACCGCTTGACAGCTTCTAACTGGTGTTTATCTAGTGCCATTCATTCCTCAATATTCGTCATCCATCGGATTTGCTAGAATGTCTTTAAGGTAATCGTCGCCTGTAGCAATGTTCAAATTATTATTATTAACGGTTAATGAACCTGCCTTTGTCGCAGCCAGCATCTTCGCATTTACTTCCATTATCTTGACAGCCATCATATTCACATTAGCTTTAGTTTCCAAAAGCTTGGTCAGATTATCCGTGTACCCACGTGAGGGGATTCGTCCGTTATCCCTGTCTTCTCGTATTTCGTCGAACATCAAGTTCACGACTTCTTGGATTTCTGCTCTGTCTTGCTTGCAGGCTGTCAACACTTCTTCTGTTACGATGTCTAGCTTTGCATGATATTTTATGACGTCAACTGGCGGGCTCTGCGGCTCTGCCTTCAATATAATTGGTTGCTCTGGAGCTTTTTTTTCTGACGCTTCTGGTATATTCAAAGCGTCATTGGGCTCGTCTGACTCATCATCAAGTTCTTGAAATAATGCGTCTAATTCTTCACTCATGTTCTTTTTTGCTGTCCGGCTCAGGGTTTTTGTCTAGCTCTTTTAAAATAGCATATGCGAAATTCGAATCGATTAATCGGTGCTCGATCAGATCGAGAATTATCTTTTTGTCTTTAATTAGCTCTGATATTTTTTTCGCTTTTTCAAAGTACAATATGTCTGCTTTGGCTTCAGGCTCTTTTTTGTCTTCATGCATGGCTTGGATGGTCTTGGAACTATGTTTTCTGCCTAGCTTACCTCTGCCATGATTTTGTTTATTCTTTGGTTTGCGCTTTGGCTTGACCCGGCTATCAAAGGTCGGGGTACGTAATGGCTGGTGACCATCTCGGTCGATATGGGATTTGGTAGCGTTAACTTGTGTGCGCCGTCGTATTCTTTCTTGTACAGATGAAGCTAAACTATCATTTATAAGGGCATCGAAATCCTCAACGGTAACTGTCATATTTTCGATTTTGCTCAATATCTCTTCAAATATGTTCATTATCCAAAATCCTCATCATCAACAACATTCTTCCTTTTATCATATTTAAATTCACTATAAGTGCGGTTGAGAGGACTATCTGTAAATTCAAAGCTTCTTAATTTCACCATCTTGAGAAAATTGGTGACAATAGCCCTAGATAACCCAGATTCGTCTACCAGTTTTCCTATTAGCCCGTCGTGGGGCCGATCATCAGTCATCACTATTTTTTCTAAAGCATCTAAGATACTCAAATGGTCTGAACTATATTGGGATAATTGTCTGGCTTCTTGTAAAAACCTATCAACGATATTGTTATTGTTTCGTTGCCTTGTTCCTAGGTGATTCATATAGTTATGTCCGTTCTTTCTGTCTCTACCTTCTTTTTTAATGTATGCTAATATAACTGTTCTCGAAATCTGGGACCACATATTGAAAACTTTACTCATGCCTCTGTAGATTATTGTCTCTGTACCTCCGAAGCATCCTTGTCTTGGTAAAATGTATGGATATGATTCTAATTTAGTGTTACAGTGCGGGCAGCTTGGATGGTTTAATATTACTTGGCTTATCTTGATGATACCATATTCTCTAACATCTGGCAAATAAAGAACTGAATCGGCTGGTCTATCTGGGTTAAAGCACGTGCGGCAGTGTGGTCTTGATCGGTATTTGTACAGGGTGCGTTCTAGTTGGCACCACGCTGTTTGTAATAGATCTCCGAATGCCGACTCTTCTTGACCAGGGTATATCGTATGCAACCCTTGTTTTCTTATTATCTGTCTTATTAGCTCTGCTGCGTGGCTCATTATGCTATCACGTAACTCTATCCTTGTACAGCCTGTCCAGATATATTGGGTCAGGTCCCATTCTACTTTTTCATTTATAAAATATAACTTTCTAAGCGGGGGCTCAACCTTTGTTGAGGTATCTACTGGTAATTTTCCAACGGTTTCTGATGAGTTCTGTTCCATCCATTAATCCACCAGGTAAGACAATTTTGACGGGATAGCCAGCCTCAATGATCGTTTGCATCCTTGCTTTTGAGTGCTGATAGAGATATTTATTACATCTGAAGTAGAAGTCGAATATTCGACTTTTACCATACTTGTTTTGGCGCAAAGCTCTACCGATTTTCTGAAGGAACTCAGATTGAAGCTTTCCACCAGACGCAATAATAAGTGTCTCACACCCGCCAGCAAGATCAAGGCCCCGATTAATTATTTTACCGCCAATGAGTACCTGCAACTCTCTACGCTCAAAAGAACGCAACGCTTCGTTTCGTTGCTTCAAAGGAGTCTTACCGTAGATGAATTCAGCTTTGATACCCGCCAGCAGCAAAGTCTCTTTAAGCCTTAACCCCAAAGCCTCCCTATCTACGATAATTAAAGTCCCATCATCATTCACACAATATTTCTTACATAAATTTTTAATGATATTAGAATACTTCACACTATTTGTGATATGCTCATCATATGCCTCATCATACGCGGTAGACTCTTGAATACTACCATCAAGCCCGTAGGCAATCATAAAATACTCACAAGGAATAATCCGACCAAGTTCAGTCAACCTAGCACGAGTCTCCTTAAAAATGATAGACCCCAAATGCTCCTGTAACACCAAAGCCTCTACAGGCTTTGCCTTATCAAAAGGAGTGCCAGTTACACCATACCTTCTACGACCCTTAAAATGATACCTAAATAATGCTTTCCACTGCTCAGAAGTTGCTTTATCCGCTTCATCCACGATAAGCATCTCAGCTTCATGGACGTACTTCTGTAAAATCTTGGCGTTCTTCTTTCTGGTTTTAAAAGCCTGTACTTTCTTGTCCCAAATGTCGTATCTCTTTGAATAAGCCTTATCAGTTTCATTATGCTTCTGGATGGGCATCTCGGGGAACTTTGTGGGAGGAGATATTGACTGTATGGAACCCACCACTATTAGCTGTCCATTGGGTTTTTTTCCAGCATAAAATAATCCAACTTCGTCAATAACATCACGCAGTTCTAATCTTTGCTTGATCTGGTCAATTATAACTGTCTGATCTGCCAGAATGATTGTCGGGCACTGAATTGCTTTGCATATTCCACTTACGACTTCGGTTTTGCCGCCGCCTGTCGGAACGTCAACAATACCACATTCGTTTAAGCACGCTTGCTTTATGGCATTTATTTGGTAGTCTTCGAGTTTAATACCCGGTAAAAAGTCTTCATTAATCAGTTCTGGGTCTATGATCTCATAGCCCCAAGCGTCGCGCTTGTCTACGACACGAATAGGAACATTATGCTTCTCACATGCTTTTTCTAAGAATTTTAAAAGAGGTCTTGCAAACCTCTTCTTAAGACGGTTGTATTTTCTGAATATGCCGTCCCAATTTCCTAGCTGCGTTGGGTCCACATATCTGTTTGGCTTGCTGACACTAAATTCTACCCACACCATTTGGTCTTCAGCATCAGTTATATGGGTAAGGTATACATGCTGATTGTCGTGTATTTCGGCTATCATAGTGCTTTCGAACTTGAATATATGTCTAGTACTTGGCTCACTTTATTACCGTCTTCGCTGACAATTCCTACACGTTTATCATCTCTGAATATAGCGTATCCGCCAACAGGGTACATCGATAGTCTGCTTGATTCAATTGGACTTATAACTTCCCATTTGCTCTCCGGTCCGAGCGCGACAAGAAGGGTAAAGGTCTCATCTTTAAATCGCTTTTGGGATTCGTATTTGTCGCAGTTAGCCGTTGTGTCGCTCCTCAAGTATTCTATGAGTCTTGTGTGCTCATCCAAGATGACATGGATTTTGCTGAATAGTCTTTCATGATTCTCTTCTGCGATTAACAGCTCGTTGATCACGTTGTCAAAGTCGTTGCATATTGTTGCTACTATGGCAGCGATAACTATCATAGCAGTTACAATCAGTATGATGTCTGGCATTTTGTGTCCTTATCTTTCAAATACTTTGAAGATCATTGTTCTTCGTATGGGAACATTATTATTGCTATTTGGACGGCTAGTACGAGTATGACTAGCCATCCTAGATATTCGATTGATCTGAATGGGTTCATGGGAAGTTAATTTTTATTCTTTTTTCGGAAGGACTGTATTTCATTAAATCGCCTTCGACTCCGAAGTTCTTTTTGGCCCATTCGTTGATGTTTTTTAAGCCTCTGAGGTATACTGCTTTCATCGATGGGTTGGCAAAATCTGATGGTTCTGGTGTTTGGTAACTACCGTCTCGTTGTTTAGCAGCTTTCTTTATGAGGTTGTTGAGCTTCGCTTGGTCGGGTTTGGCTAGGTCTGTTATATAGTTCTGTGCTTTTTCAGCGAAGTTTTGCTTTTTGGTATCTGCTGTGTCTGTGTCTAATTGTATTGGCTTTTCTGGAGTTGCTGGTGGTTTTGGTGCTGGTGGCTTTGGTGCTGGTGGCTTTGGTGCTGGTGGCTTTGGTGCTGGTGGCTTTGGTGCTGGTGCTGCTGGTTCTTGAGCAGTCGGTTCAGGCTCAGGCTTTGATTTATCAGCTGGGGCTACCGGAGGATTTGGAACATAGTATTTCTTCGTACGGTGCAGAAAAGCCTGTAGTGTGTATAAATCCTGAAATTGGTTGCTTATTGACTCGCTAGAAGCTTCTGAATTAGCACGCCTAAAATCCTGAATCATAAAATATCGTGGGGGACCTTCCCTCAGGCGTGCGATAGGTGATTCGGCACGCCCCATCGGATATCCGTAGCCAATCTTATTATGCATGCGTCCATGCTCGTAATAATAGTTTTCTAGTGGAATCCCAAGATAACTCAATGGAGTATAACCAACACTCTCCAACCACTCCACGCTTTCTGACGGTATAGCTGATAGTTGGATCTTCCCACCAGAGGTCTGCTTTAAGCTTTTACCGTACTGTGTATTATCGTATACCTCTTCTTCTGATTTAACATTGATATCGATCGCTTTACCTTGAGAAATCTTTTGCTTTAGCTCATCACGTGCTTCTGAGAGACTTCCGGTGATGTCGTCTTTTTGATATTCTGGTATATCACTGAATTCGTCTGGTTCTTGGGTAGCTGAGTCTATCTTATCAGACAATTGTTGTGCTGCCGGTTCTTCTTGATCAGTCTGTCCTGCCATGGAAGGCATAGCAACAGGGTCAATGGGCTCGTCTATTGCTGGTTCATCTTCTGTTGGTGGCTCATCTTCTGCTGGTGGTTCATCGCTTCTTGTTGGCTTATCATCTACTGGCGGCTCATCGTCTATCGTTGGCTCATCATCTGCTGGCGGTTCATCGCCTGCTGGTGGCTCATCGCCTGCTGGTGGCTCATCGCCTGCTGGTGGCTCATCGCCTGCTGGTGGCTCATCGCCTGCTGGTGGTTCATCAGCAGAAGGACCATCCCAAAAACCATTTGATTCATCATCAGATGGTTTATCTCCTGAGCCAGTTGTATCATCAACTGATTGAGAAGAGTCAGGCTGCACCGGAGATTCCTGTTGCTCAGGATCTAATACTGGAGTTTGGGGTGTCTCAGGTGTCTCAGGTGTCTCAGGTGTCTCAGGTGTCTCAGGTGTCTCAGGTGTCTCAGCCTGTGGTTTACTGAGTTTACCCTTTATGTAAGAAAAAATGTTATCAATTTGCTCTGGTCTACCGGCAGTTAGAGTACCATCTTTAAGCTTCTTGGCCAAATACTCCTTTAAAATCTGCTCTCTCTCTTTAGAAATCTTGCCAGCCAACGGTTTTTGCTGCTGATCAGGGTCATTCAGATCCCAAACCCAAGCCTTACGCACATTAAATAACACACCAGAGATCTGGAATTTCTTATCAGCCAATTTTTTAACATAAACTCTAGCGGATATTCCACCAACGAATTTTGATTCTGCTGGCAATCTAGTCCCAACGTCAGAAAAAGTAAAGACAGTTTGATCACCCTCTTGTACAACGTGATCATAAAACTTTGTCTCTTCATTTATAGGTATATCGCCTACAAACAAGTTTTCAGAGAACGTCAAAATAATATCGATGGCGGAGTGCAGATTCGAAAGCTTCATAGTATTCCCTCTATAATTTATATTTATATCACATCCAGGCTTCATTAATTAATTGTCTGTAGCTGCTAGTGAAGCAATGGATGTTTTTTGATTCAAACACTCTATCTTTAGAGTAACCACCACTCTGGCCTGGCTCATAACCACCATGGGTCGTCGCCATCCAATCATCATCGCTCATCCCGCCATCGTTTGATTTATCATCCGTCTTTATATCAGGTTCTCCAGTATGGCGTTGATTTGATTTTGTGACTTTGAAGTCGACACCTCGCTTTTTGAAATACTTTTGGATTTTCTCAAAATGTGTCTTATCATTAACACTCCTATCAAAATCTCTAAGTGTTTCTAAATCACCAATATTGAAAATCTTCTCCATAATATTAGAGAAGTTACCAACTTCTTGAAGAGCGCATAATCCATACTCTACATCATAATCGCAATATTCAATAATTTTCACGGCTAATTGCTGAGGACCCATATAGTTAGCAGCGTTTGTGAATAATTTAGAAAATACCCCGCCAAAAGCCTCATCCATACCATACAGACCTTCACCACCGACGGTACTTTCTATTAACTTATCAAAATCATTCTTAAAGTATTTAGCTATATTAGCACCAATATCATTTACATCTAGATAAACGATTTCGTCGCTATCGTAATCTTTATGCTCTAATACACCATTGGTCACTGGAATTTTAAAGCCGCCATATATATGAGCTTCTAAGATACTTGGTATCATATCCGGAGTACATTTTGTGATGTTCCTATTAACCACCACTTTAGTGGCTAGCTCTTTAGCCGTCGCAACCGCTGCCTTTTGAAACAATCCTAGCGGATTGCCCATCGCAACACCAATACCTTTTAAAATAGAACGACGACCAATGGTTTCACGAATCATGTTATAATCTCCTGACCTATTTTTGTATAGTGAAATGGCCAGAAGTTAGACTTCTGGCCACTACCATCCTCACATCAAATCAGACAGCACAAGAATCGCTATCACAAAACTTAGATCCCTCTTCCTTACCATAGTAAGTAGAAAAATCTAAATCTTTCAATTGAGCATTATAGTCCAAGACCTCTTGCTCAGTACAAGGCTCATATGGAGCCTGGGCATAACCATGATTAGAATGAGGCAAAAAGCTGATGCTCTTCAACTGATCCTCATAGACCTCTAAAACACTAGCTATATCCTTAGCCTCATCAGCCTTAAACTTGACTGTCACAGACACTTGATTGTCTGCCCAATATCTCTGATAATCCACAGTATTTGCTACCTGCTCCCAAATAGAAACCTCATTAGTAGGCTTCACTCTAGGATCAGACACAGCAAACTTAATGACCACAGTATTCACAGGATCAGTCACAGAT
>Ga0209444_10001012_pt1 | contig 15570 bp, 13 predicted proteins | sample LauGreFaBDMM15DN_2_FD_188215 | JGI IMG/M metagenome (GOLD analysis project Ga0209444, IMG submission 188215) | Freshwater lake microbial communities from Lake Michigan, USA - Fa13.BD.MM15.DN (SPAdes) (version 2) | ecosystem: Environmental > Aquatic > Freshwater > Lake | place: Lake Michigan...
GTTGATAAAGTCCGCTTTCCCGGCGGAATCCGTGAAGTTACAGATCATGCGAAGAGATTCGGGGTGAAAAGTATCGTCTGGTTTGAGCCGGAACGGGCAGGAAAGAATTCCCAGGTGGCCCGCGACCATCCCTCCTGGCTGCTGGAACGCAGGGATAACCCTCGCACTTATCTTTTTAACCTGGGCAACATCGAAGCCCGCAGATGGATGGCAGAGCATCTTGACACCTTCATGAAACGTGAGGGCATCGATCTCTACCGACAGGATTTCAATCTCGCCCCGCTTGTTTTCTGGCGCGAGAATGATGAGGCAAACCGCCAGGGTATTACGGAAAATAAATATGTAAGTGGTTATCTGGCTTTTTGGGACGAACTATTGGCCCGCGATCCCAAGCGAATGATTGACTCATGCGCCAGCGGCGGCCGGCGGAATGATCTGGAGTCGATGCGCCGCGGTCTTCCGCTTTTGCGCAGCGATTACGTCTACGAGCCTTCCAGCCAGCAGGCTCAGACCATGGGCCTTTCACTGTGGCTGCCATTTCATGGGACCGGCACGCGGAAAATGGACACCTATAACCTGCGTTCGATTCTTGTCCCATATGTGAATCTTGCCCCTAACATGGCGGGGGACACCCTTAATTTCGACAGAATCCGAAGCGACATCGAGCTCTGGCTGAAATATATCTGTCCTTACTACACTGAGGATTTCTATCCGCTGGTGCCGTACAGTGTGCAGCATGATCAATGGGCGGCCTGGCAGTATAATTCGACGGGAAAGGGCAAAGGAGTGATTCAGGTTTTTCGGCGGCAGGAATCACCGTACTTGGAAATGGCGCTCAGGCTCTATGCCTTGGACGAGACAGCTGATTATGATATTCTCGATCTGGATACCAACGAAAGAATATCCCGAAAGGGTTCCGAGCTAATGTCGGCAGGCTTGGTGGTGAGAATGGAAGAACCGGCCAGCGCAAAGATTTTTGCCTACGAAAGGAAATGACGCCACTCACTTAACTCGGACCTGCTGACGTAATCTGGCAGGTCCAAATGGAATAATAACTCATAAGAATATACGATCATGCCCGCTATAAATATGCCGCAGGTTAATATTTTTGCGCTTCGATGATTCGCAAATCGTTAATCTTTCATTTTCGGCAAAACCCGAATCAATACTCACTCAGCAAATGACTAATTTCCGTCAATATCTTCGCGAGCATCAACGCTGGGTTTTTGTCGGACTGCTTTTCCTTATCGCGACTGTCAACTATCTCGATCGGCAGACCTTGTCAGTTCTTGCGCCAACGTTACGTGAGAAACTGAATTTCTCTGCCGTGGAGTATTCTTATGTCGTTACGTCATTCTTGGTCGCTTATCTTATTGGTTATTTATTTTGCGCCCAGGTAATTGAACGCATCGGCATTAAAACCGGCCTGGCATGCGCGCTACTATTATGGTCATTGGCCGATATCCTCCATGCCTTCGCCTATGGCTGGATTTCACTGGCCATCTACCGTTTCATACTCGGATTAGGAGAAAGTTTTGCCATTCCGGCTGGAGTGAAAGTGATATCGGATTGGGTTGCTCCGCGTGAACGTGGATTCGCCATGGCCCTATTTTCCAATGGCAGCGTGCTCGGTACAGTGCTTGCGCCACCGATAATTGCCGCCCTGGCGCTCAATCTGGGCCTGGAATGGGCCTTTATTATACCTGGCACTTTCGGCGTGATGCTCGCAGCTGTTTGGTTTTTCAAATATCATGAGCCAAAGCTGCATCCTCGCTTATCTGCGGCTGAAAGCACCTATCTTCTTGAGATCAAGGCACCCACGCTTGACGACAACGTAAGGATGTCGATGTGGGAAATGCTCCGTCATCCCCTTTGCCTCGGATTCTTCATCGCGCGCTTTCTAACAGATTCCGTCTCATATTTTTTTGGATTTTGGCTACCCGAATATTTGGTTCATACACGCGGGTTCGACCTGGCTCTGATCGGGATAATTGTCTGGCTGCCATACTTGGTATCTGCCTTTGGATTTCAACTCGGCGGCTCTGCATCGGACATATTAGTTCGTCGTGGCTGGCCGTCGCCAAAAGCGCGGCATGCCTTGCTGCTTTTGGCTGTGTGTTTCATGCCGCTAGCAATACTAATAGTTCACACCTCAATCGTGTGGCTGGCTATAGCGCTGATAGCCGTGCTGCTGGCAGCAAACGCCTGCTGGTTGGTCAACCTATTGACTTTGGTCTCTGAAAGTGTCTCTGCTCGCAATGTTGCCACTCTGATCGCCTTTTCTGCGATTGGTGGCAGTCTGGGTGGTATTTTATCAACACTCTTTATCGGCCGCACTGTCGAAACTTTCGGCTATGGGCTGGTATTCTATCTTCTGGGAAGTGTTCACTTGATTGCATTTATAGTGCTGATTCTCTGCCGACGCTGGCACACTTCATCTCTCAAAAGTATTATGTAGTTTTGTACTTCTGTGAAGACTTCGACCCTGAATTAGATTGAAGACAATGTAACGGTGGAGCCGGAAGAAGGTTATCCTGGCGGCGGGGACACTCTCGTTGGTCCAAACATCTATGCGCAGCAGACAGATCCCATAGTTCGCACCAATGCTATGAGTTGGGATAAGAACCTAACGCCGCGGAGTAATGCCCTAGCCCTCGCTCATCTCCACTGCGTCAATCGCATTTCCTGGCAGTCACTCCTTCAAGGTCAGGGTGAGGAGAATTTTGGCCGACGCGCCCTTGGGCAGATTGGCCACTACGCGCAAATAGTTTCCGAAATGAGCAACCCGCGCATGGGTGAGTGCGCCTGCTTTGGTCGGGAATTTGAGCCGCGTGCCTTCATCCACCCAGCGCATGCCGTCGGGCGAGATCTGCACGCGGGCGCGAGCGGCGGCGAGTTTGCCTTTGGCCCCCAAGCAGCGCAACCACACGATGGCTTCGCCCGCCCAGCCGCATTCGTAGGGCTCGCTTGCCGCGGCCCCCGTCCAGGTTTCGTTGCGCGAAACGACGGCAGTGACGCATTGACGCATCATGTGAATTCCCCCGAAAGGCAGACGGAGTCGACATAGAGCAGCGTGCGTTTGTCCGTGTCGGCTTCGGCGAAGAAGGCGATGTTGAGCATGCACCAGAGATTGCGCATGGCCGGCATCACGATGGGGTCCACGCCCGACATGTCCCATTCGCGGTCGTTGCAGCGCAGCGAGATCGCGCGCATCGTGCGCAGATCGAAATCGTAGCGTACATAGTGCCAGTTCACCTTGGTCGGGATTTCGTTGTAGCAGAGCTTCTGCTCGCCGCCCGGCAGGTCCTCCCAGTCGGTCGGCGCCAGATGGTAGTGCGTGACGGTCTTGCCCTCGGTGCCGAGCGGCTTCATCGCGGCCGTGCGCGACTTCGTCTGCCATTTCTGCAGATGCACGCCGTCGCTGGCGTTGAGAAAACGCACATGCGGCATCACGCGCGTGCCACCCTTCTCGAACCCGGTTTGCAGATCGTAGAGAAAGCCCACGGAGCGCACGTCGGTCTCCGACAGGCGCAGATCGGTCGCCTCGGGCTTGAAAGTGAAATAGAATTCGAGGCGGATGGGGCCGGGCTCACGGAAGGTGAGGCGCTTCAACGCCACGTTCTGCGCGCCTTTATTGGGTCGCGTCTGGATCTTCAGTGCGTAGTTGCCGTCGAAAGATCCGTGCGTGCCCGAATCCCAGTTCGCGAGATTGGAAAGCTGCGGCTGAGTGTGCTGGGCGTAGCCCGGCAGCATAGAATCGAGCGTGTGTTCGTAGTTGCCCACGAGCTGCGTCCAGCCGCAGAAGCCGTCGTCGAAATCGTTGAAGGCGATGATGCGCGACATCGGATCGAAGCGCGAAAGCTTCGGATTCGATAGCCGCAACGCGCGCGCGATGTCCACTACTGATTGGCAACCGGATTCCGGACCGATCATCGAATCACCCGGGGCTCGGCGGGGATGGGGTTTATTTCTCAGATCACCCTTCATCGTGCCACCTTGGGTTGGATTTTTTCGGCTTCGAGCCGGTTGCGAGCAGTGAGATTGCTACCATGTTGACCCATGTTATAGCACAAGGGCTGACCGCGTTGCCTCCGGTATTCGCGAGAATTACGCCGTTTTCCCTCGAACTCTATTCACTGACATCGTTCTCCTGGCCCCGGCATCACAGAACCTTTGAAGCCCCTTAAGCCTCTCGGGATGCTTATTGCGCCAGATCGTTAGCCGCGCTGAAATTCTCGGCGACTCGCCCATGAACGAAATTCTTCGGCGACTCGCCCATGAACGAGTGAAATGTTTCATTGAAGTGGCTGAGGCTATCGAACCCGACTTCCAGGGCGGCCTCGGTCACGTTGAGCCGGCCTTCACCGAGGAGTGCGGCTGCGCGGTGGATGCGATAGCCCTGCAGGTACTTCACCCAGGACAGGTTCAGCGCGTTGCGGAAGAGTATTTTGAGCCGGGACTCGCTTATGCCGGCGGCCTGGGCAACATCCTTGGCATACACCGACTGCGCATGGTGCTCGCGGAGATACTCAAGCGCCTTGAAGATGGGCTCCCAATTCACATCAATCGGCTCGGTGCCGATATTGATCCCTTGTGATTCCTCCCAACGCAGAAGGTCCACCAGCAATGCGAGCAACTGCGAACCCAATCGCATATCGCGGCAGAGTCGCTGCTGGTTATATTCAGCAAGCATTTCCTCGAACCTCATCGTAAATTGCGCTCTCATCTTGCTGGGTAGTCTCACAAGCCGGTCACGCAAGGTCTGCTTTGCGGTGAAACGCCGCAGGAGGCGCACGCCGTCGCTTATCGACCTGATATCGATCAGCACGATGGGGAAAAAATAGACGAAGATCGATCGGCGGGGAAAAGTCTTGCCACGCCACCAATGAGGGATCCCCGGTCCCAGCAGCAAAACATCGCCCGGGATCCGGGAACCTTCTTCGTCCCCGACGAACGTAGTGCCCTCCCCTTTCAGGCTAATGCTAAGCTCACAATACGGATGGCGCTCCGGATAAGATATAGTCGGCGCGGAGTTCACTATGCCTTCGCGCACCCAGATGAAGCCCGGTTCGCTGCTCGGTTGACGCGAGTCCGTAACATCGAATAACCACTTCAACTCGCCTGCACTGGTCTTCTGCGCTTTGATCGGTTTCATGGGAAATATTTACTAGACTCTGGCCTTCGTCTCGCCGAAATCAAAAGGGAGTGTTCGGGCAGAAGGGACCAGTGACTGATTGGCTGGATCCGCCGTATTTTGCTGCACCATTGCTTCTGGTGTTGCGCCGGGCAAGTTGAGGGGGGGTTCAGTCTAGCGAGCGCAGCAGGTGTTCGCTTCTCGCTGAGAGAGGAGGTTTGGGGCAACGCAACATTCGCTTGGTTCATTGTGAGGATTCTGGCAGAAGCAGCTAGTAAATTCCACCGGTATCCGTGCTGATTCCGCCGCTTTCCGCCGCTTCCGAAACTACCCACGTCTCTTCCGCAAAAAGCTTTTCGGCGACTCACCCATGAACGACTGAAACGTCTCGCTAAAGTGGCTGAGGCTTTCGAAGCCTATTTCCAAGGCCGCTTCGGTCACGTTCAGTCGACCTTCGCTGAGCAAGGCGGCTGCGCGGTGGATGCGATAGCCCTGCAGGTACTTCACCCAGGAGAGATTCAATGCGAGGCGGAAGAGCACCTTGAGTCGGGACTCGTTCACACCGGCCGCCCTGGCCAAATCCTTGGCGTATACCTGCTCGGCATGGTGTTCGCGGAGATACTCGAGCGCCTTGAATACGGGATGCCAGTCAACATCCAGCGATGTGCCGCCGATGTGAATCCCCTGGGATTCTTCCCATCGCAGGAGCAACACGAGCGACCTGAGCAGCGTTGCAAGCAGCTGAACGTCGCGACCAAAGCGATGCCCAGCAAACTCCGCGGCCATGGACTCGAAGAGGGCCGTTAGCTCGGTGCGCAAGGCCTTGGGTGGGCGCACGAGCCGATTGCTTAAGGCCTGAGATGCCGTGAAGCGCCGCAGGATGCGAATGCCCTCGCTCATCGGCCCCATTTCGATGAGCGCGGAAGGGAGAAAATAGACGGTGATCGAGCGCAGGGGAAACGATTGAATCGTCCCCCAGTGCGGGACCCCCGGCCCCAGCAGCAAAAGATCGCCCGGCACCCGGAACGCCTCCTCATTCCCGACGAGCATGGTGCCTTCACCTTCGAGGATGATGTTGAATTCGCAATACGGATGGCGCTCCGGAAACGCCACCGGCGGTCCGGAAGTCACGCAACCCTCCCGCACCCAGATGGGGCTTGAATCGCTCAGCGACTGGCGAGAGTCGGTGACATTGAGCAGCCATGCCAGCTCGGTGACTTTCGTCTTCCGTGCGTTTACGTCAGCTTTGGGTGGTTTTCCCTTCAAATGGAGGATGAAGTTGAGTTGAAATCAAAGGCCACACCGTGCCGGAGCAGCCGGTAACGCTCGCCCATGCCATGCAGCTTGAGGTTGGTGTGGAGCATCTGCGGCGGCTGGCAATTGTCCTTAAACAAATCGTGATGACACGGAATCACTGTCTTCACGTTGAGCCGTCGTGCGAGGAGTGCAGCCTCAGCCGGGCTGAGATTGCGGAAGGCCGGGTTTATCACCGCCACGAGGACATCCGGCTGATGCGGGGCCATCGCCTCGGCAAGCAGTTCGTGCCAGCCGGTATCACCTGTGAAGTAAATCTTCGGCCCACCCTGGATTGTGACGAGATAGCCGATGTGGGTCAGGTCATCACCGCCGAACGGGATGGCGAACGTCGCGCGCAAACTGACATCGCCAAACACGGTCACGCGATTGGGCCAGACCAGACGCAGTTCCTCCTCCGGGATGCCAAGGCTCTTGAGCTTTTCAATGGTCTCCGCCGGCGCGACATACGGCCCGCGTCCGCCTGCTGCACGCGAAGCCGCCAGCGTGTCCGGATCGCAATGGTCTTGATGACTGTGCGTCATCACATAGGCGTCCACCCCCGCCAGTTCCTCCGGTACGAGCGGTGGGGGAACGAGTCGTTCCATGTCAAACCCTCCCTTGGCGCCGATCGCCTGGCACGAATTGCTCAAATACGGGTCCAGCGCAATCACGATGCCACCCGGACTCTTGATGATGAATCCAGCCTGCCCCAGCCACCACAGGGTCGCGTTGCCGGATGGCGTGGCATGGGCGCGCACTTGTTGGAGGGAAAGCGGGCTCATGGGGTCATCAAAACTCGCGGATGTATCCCGCCAGCCAGCCGCCATCCACTGGCAGCACCGCACCGTTGATGTAGGAACTTTCCGGTGCGGCCAGGAACAGGGTGGCGTGCGCGATCTCCTCGCAGGAGCCGGGACGCCCCACCGGTATATGGGCAAGCATGGCCTGCACGCGATCACTGAACTTGCCATCCGTCCCGTAGAACAACTTCCTGGTGCCCTCGGTCAGAATGGATCCCGGCGCAATGCAGTTTACCAGCACTCCCTGTGCGCCGAGTTCCAAAGCCATTGCCCTGGTCAGATTCACCACGCCCGCCTTGGCGGCGACAAACGCACACTGCAACCGCGCGGGGACGATGCCGAGCACGGAGGAGATGTTGATGATGCGGCCCGATCTGCGCGGCAGCATGAGTTTCGCCCCGGCCTTGCTGACGAGAAACAGCCCGGTCAGGTCGACCCGTAAAATGCGATCCCATTCCTCGGTGGGAAACTGATCGATGTTCACCCGGTGGGACATGGTATTGATCCCGGCATTGTTCACCAGAATGTCGAGCCGTCCACATTGTTTCAGCGTCTCGGCCATGACGGCTTCGACTTCCGCCTCGTTGGTGACGTCCATGCGCAGGGCAATAGCACCGGGTGTCCCCGCCGCGCATTGGCGTGCCGCCTCAATGTTGATGTCGGCATAAACCACGCGGGCCCCGTTGGCCGCTAGGGTGCTGGCGATGGACTGGCCGATGCCGCCGGCGGCTCCGGTCACGAGGGCAACTTGGCCTTGGAGGTTAACGTTCATGGAGGTATGGTGATAAGGTGGTGGGGGTAAACTACGGGGAATAGTCGCGTCCGGTGAGAAGCAACCGGGCGATCCTGACGACACGCGTCCGGGAGCCGCGGAAAGCCCAGACCTGCGATGTGTCCGTGCAATGCCTGGCCCCGGAGCGATGACCGATGGCCGGGGTGTGATATTCGAATTCGCTGAACGCGCCGAGGCCGTTGTTGACGTTGCAGGCCTGCACGGAAAAGCCCAGCCGGCCGGGTTCATTCCACGGCACGTCCACATATTCGCCGGATGGATTGACCTCGAAGTTGCGCACAACCAGCGACCACTGGCTGTCCGAGCGGTACAGGTAGCCCGCGCGACCTGTCATGTAGGCGGCGCGCAGGCTGATTTTATGACCACCTTTCTGGCGCATGCGGTAGCGGACAAGGTGTTCGCTCACGAGGAGGTCGTCGCGCGGGATGGTGCCGACCGTGCTGAAGATATGGCGTGGCTTGTTGCGCGAGAACGTCGGCAGCAGGAGATCGCCCCCATGCGGCATCTGGACGAGACTCCACAGGCCGATTTGCGCCTTGGTCGTGCGGCTGGCCCCGGAGAGTTCCAGCGAGGTATGCTGGGTGTAACCCGCATAGTCGACGTTGCGCAGATCGACCCCGCGTTCGTTCCGCAGCGGATTCGGGGCCGGTCCGAACGACTTGGTGATCTTCAGCGCGACTAATTTTTTCGAACGAGTCAGCCGCAGCCTCATCCGGTTTTCCAGTTTCAAGCCAGTCACGCTCCCGACCACGCGATAATGACCAGGGTCCAACTCGCGCGGCTGCACATAGCGGTCGAGCCGGGGATAACGGGGCAGAAACACGTCTATCTCGGGGGCAAGCCAGGTGCGGTCGCCACCGGAGTTGTGCCAGCCATTAGTCGCAAAAAAAGAGCGGGCATTGGCCGACGAGTTTAATGCCGGATTAGTCCAGTAAAAGTTATCGGAGCCTTTCGCGGCAAACAATCCGAGGACCCGGCCGCCATAGGGAAGCACTAGCACGCGGCTGCCGTCCGGAAATCGCAGACGCCGGGTAGGTTTCCCCGCTTGGGCAAGATTCTCCTGAAGCTTTTGCATCAATTAGAAATAGGCGGGGGCATCACGCCCGTGGCGGCGAGCATGAGACGTCGTTCGCTGGCCTCTGCCTTGGTAAATTGGTCCACGATTCGACCGCGGGCCAGGACGATGATGCGATCGGAAAGAGCCAGCAATTCCGGCAGCTCGGACGAAATGACCACCAGGGCGATGCCCCGCCCGGCCAGGCCCATCATCAGCTTGTAGATTTCGTTCTTGGCGCCCACGTCCACCCCTTTGGTTGGCTCATCCAGAAACAGGATGCGTGGTCGCGGAAACAACACCTTGGCGAGAACCACCTTTTGCTGGTTGCCGCCGCTCAAGTTCGCCACCGGGGTATCAACCGATGGCGCCCGGATGGAAAGCTGCTCTAGAAAATGACCCGCACAGGAAGTTTCGGCCGCCTGATCTAGAAACCCAAGCCGGGATACCTGCGGCAAGTCATGCAAGGTCACGTTTTGCCGGATGGAGAAATTGAACAACAATCCGTCCAGTTTCCGGTCTTCGGTCAGCAGGCCAAGCCCATTGGCTTTCGCTTCACGCGGACTGCGCACACGCGTTTCTCGTCCTTCCACAAAAACCCGGCCGAGATGCGGCAACCGGCCGTAAAGCGCGTTGACCGTTTCGCTGCGCCCCGAACCCACCAACCCGCCGATTCCGAGAATCTCGCCGCGTCGCAAGGAGAAACTGATTCCGTCCACCACGTTGCGCTGCGCCAGATGCGGATGCGGAACGGTCAGCTCCTCGACCCGGTAAACTTCCTCCGTCCCGATGAGGGTGTCACGGACCGGATAGAAATTCTCAATCTTCCGACCAACCATGGCCGCCACGATCGCATGCTCGTCAAACTGCGTGCGGTCAAATTCCGCCGCGACCGTGCCATCGCGCAGGACCGTGGCGCAATCCGCGACCTCGAAGAGCTCGATCATCTTGTGGGTGATGAAGATCGTCGTGAGTCCCTGTGCCCGCAGATGCCGGACGACGCGGAAGAGATTCTGTGTCTCCTCCTGGGTAAGGCAGGCGGTCGCCTCATCCAGGATCAGCACGGAAGGCCGGGCGGCCAGGGCCCGGGCGATCATCACCAGCTGCCGCTGGCTGGCGTTGAGCGTCACGACGCGGGCGTGCGGATCCAACTGGATCTTCATCGTCTCCAGCAACTCCGCCGCCCGCGCAAACAGCCGCTTAAAATTCACGATGCCGCCGCCCTCCTCATTCCATAGCCCGACCAAGATGTTTTCGGCCACGGTCAGACTCTCGATGACGCTTATCTCCTGCGGCACGTAACCGATCCCTTTTTGGCGCGCATCGAAGGGGGAACGGAAGCTGACCGGCTGGCCATGCAGCAGGATCTGGCCCTCAAAAGTCCCGGCGGGATAGACGCCGTCGAGGATCTTCATCAACGTGGACTTGCCCGCGCCGTTTTCACCAATCAGGGCATGGATCTCCTTGGGCCGCACCCGTACAGTTACGCCCGCCAAGGCCTGCACGGCGGCGAAGCGCTTGACGATGCCGCGCAACTCCAACGCGAAGGGCGGGTTTGAAGAGTATCCCGGTGACAGCATGGCGGGATGACGCAAACCTCAGCGCTTGATGGCGGCCTCAACCTTGTCGAGCAAAGCCAGGTACGGCCCGACATTGTCCTTGGTGATAAACGGCGCGGGTAGCTTCGTCCACCAGGAGATTTTCTGACCGCGGACCAACTGGTCAAGCAGCTCGGCGGCGCCGTAGGACTCATCCCATAATGGCTGACCGATCAAGGCGTAAACAGATCCGTCCCTGACCAAATCCAGGTTTACCCGCGTGTAATCCATGGCCACCGCCACAACCTTGCGGCCGGACTCGCGCTGCGCCCCGGCCCAGGTGATTGCCCCGTTGCCGGTCGTCGAAAGGGCGGCGACAATATCGGGATTTGCCTGGAGAATGGATACCGCGCGCGAAATCGCCCTAGGCGCGTCGAATCCTTCCTCTTGGGGGCGCAGCACCTTCACTGCGGGATAAAGATCCTGCAGGGTCTTGGCAAAGACCTCGGACACCAGGTTCTCGGTCGAATTGAACGACCCCTGAGTGATGGCAACGGTGCCTTTTCCGCCGATCGCTTTGCCGATCTCGCGGGCCGCTTCCCGGGCGTATTCGGCCGGGTCGCAACTGATCACACCTGACGCTCCCGGAATGGAACCTTCTTCGGCCGGAAAGTGCGGCAGCATGATCGGAAGACCCTTCTTGCCAGTTTTTTCAATGAAGGAATTCCACGACGGATTTCCCGTCCAGACGGCCATGCCGGCGGCGTCCCCTTTCGCCACGGCCTGTTCCGCCAAGGCAATGGTCGCGCTGATATCGTCGTTGTCCACGCCGATGATCTCGGCCTGGTAGCCTAGCTTCCTGCACCCTTCCGTGAAGGCAATCTGGGTCATCTGATGCACGGGATGGCCTTTCAACGGTTGCACCCAGTAGAACTTCTTGAGTTTGACCCCCGGGGTGCTGGTCCCGGAGGTTTGCTTGCCACAGCCGCCAACAAACGCGGCCGCACAAATGCAGGATAACAGGATGAGGAGAGTGTTCGTTTTTTTCATAGTTTAGCATCACTAGATCTTTGTTTTTCGACGTAACAGATCCACCCAAACGGCGGTGACCATGATCACACCCACGGCCACGGTCTGCCAATGCGTGTTAACCCCGGTTACCACGAGGCCGCTGCGGACGACTTGCATGATGAGCAGGCCCAGGAAAGTGCCGGTGACGGTGCCGGCCCCACCAAACAGACTGGTGCCGCCGATGACGACAGCCGCGATGACATCAAGCTCCCAACCGACGCCAATCTCCGGTTGGCCGACGTTGAGTTGGGCCATCAACAACATGCCCGCCAGGGCCGCCAGCCCGCCGGTGAGCATGTAACAGCTGATCTGGACCCAGGCGGTGTTTATCCCGGCGATGCGGGCAACTTCCTTATTCCCCCCCGTGGCGTAGACCTTCCGTCCGTTCACCGTCCGTCGGAGGGTAAAGTCGCCAAGAATCACCAAAAGAACGAAAATCACAAAGGCCCATGACAGGCCAAAGGGTTCAGCCCGGCCAAAGTTCTTCAATTGATCCGGAATGGGATAGATGGGATAGCCCTGGCAGAGCAGATAGTTCAGACCCCGCGCCACATAGAGCATGCCCAGCGTCGCAATGAATGCCGGAATCCCAAGGCGCACGACCATCAATCCGTTGAGCAAGCCGGCCACAAGCCCGACCGTTAATCCGACCAGTAATCCCGCTTCCACCGGCCACCCCTGCGCCTTCATCAACCAGGACGAAACGATCGCACAAAGGCCGGCCACCGATCCAACCGAAAGATCAATTCCACCTGAGATCATCAGCCATGTTTGGCCCACGGCGATGATGCCCACAAAAGTCATCGCCCTGAGCATGGCGGCAACGCTGTTGGGTTCGAGAAAGCTTTGGTTGATGCTAAAAAAGACCAGCGTGAATACCAGCAGGGGCACGAAGATGCCGGCCTCGGGAATTGCCCATAGATTGCGGAAATATTTCATCCGACTTGGATCAAATCCCCGGCACGTAGCCGGTGCCAAATTTCGCGCTCGAAGGATTCCTGAAATTGGAAATGAGCGACATCAGCGCCGTGGTTCCCCCATCGGCGACGATGGTTTGTCCGATGATGTAAGCCGCATCCTCGGAACATAAGAACAGGGCAAGCCGGGCAATCTCGTTCTTTTCACCCGAGCGTCCCAGTGGGATTTTGTCGGCGGCGCTCTGGCGCGCCGACTCCTCATTGAATCCCGGGATGGCCTTGGAATAGTTTTCCACCGTCACCCACCCCGGGGCAATGGCATTGAGGCGGATACCCTTGTGGGCGAGCTCCACCGCCAATGATCGCGTATAGGAAATGATCGCCCCCTTGGTCCCGGCGTAGACGGAATGCTCCGGCGCGCCCGAAAGACCGTGGATGGAGGTGATGTTGCAGATCGCGCCACCCTCCCGAGTCAGCATGTCCTGGGCGATGCGTTGAGTAAGGAAAAATTGCGCGCGGACGTTGACGTGATACAGGCAGTCGAACTGCTCCGGGGTCACGGCGAAAAAAGGCCGGTTGAAGCTGATCCCCGCATTGTTTACGAGACAGTCGATGCCTCCGAGAAATCCTATTGCTTGGGTGCCCAGCCGAATGACGTCATCGACCCGGTTGAAATCCGCCGGAAAAGCCTCACTTCTCCGGCCCATCGCGCGAATCTCTTCCACGGCCGAGCGCGCGCCTTTGTCCTCATGGGCGTAATGGACCACGACGTCCGCGCCCTGCCGGGCAAACTCCAGTGCGATTTCTCGCCCAATGCCGGTGCCGGATCCGGTAACAAGTACCCGCTTGCCTGAGAATCTACTTTTATCGGCCACGTTTGGAATATGATGGACCCGAGCTAGTGGGACAACGAGTTAGCCGGCTTTTCGATACCTTCTCGCAGGGCTTGGAGAAAGCGGGCGGCCGGGGCGCCGTCCACAATGCGATGGTCAAAGGTGAGGCTCAACATGAATTGCTCACGGACGCCAAGCTGACCGTCTTCCATGACGACGGGTTCGCGGATTATCGCCCCGAGGCCCAGGACGGCGGTTTCCGGATAATTGATGATCGGCGTAAAGGCCTCGATGCCGAAACCGCCAAGGTTGCTCAGGGTGAAACAGCCACCTTGCATGTCCTCAGCCTTGAGGCGACGGCTGCGGGCGGCTTCAATGAGGCTGCGTGAGCGACGAGCTATTTCCCTTACGCCCAAGTCTGTCACATCGCGGACCACGGGCACAAGCAACCCGTGCTCGGTGTCGACCGCAATACCGATGTGGATCGCGTCAGGCAGCAGGATATGATCACCCTCCCAGCGCGCGGCGAGCAGGGGATGTTGGCCCAAGGCGCCGGCGGCCACCTTGGCGATGATGTCAGTAAACGAGGGGACGCTGGATTTGTCCGCCGCGAGCTTGAATTTGTTGCGCAAGGCAACGAGTTTGGTGGCATCGCACCGACAGGTGAGCGTAACCGGCGCGGTTTTTTCCCGGCTGGTCATCATTCTTTCAGCAATCGTGCGACGCTGGGCGGTGATGGGCACTTCCAGCTTGGACGCCGCCGGGGCCTTGGCGGAGACATCGGCCGGTGCAGGGCCAACCGCAAGCACATCACGTTCGCGAATGCGGCCGCCCTGCCCGGTGGGTCGTAGACCATCGAGATCCACCTGACGCACCTTGGCGGCGCGGCGGGCCCGGGGACTGGCGGAGAATTTGGTCGATTCTGTGGCCGGACGATCAACGGTCGCAGGCACCGGTGTTGCCGTAGGCGATTCGGTAGCCGCCTTGACCGCGGGCTCGGTAGCTGGCGCAAGTGCGGCCAGCGGGGTGGTTCCGCTCTGCGCCTCACCTGCCGTCAACAGGTATCCAAGCACGCAGCCGACCTTTACCACGTCGCCCGGCTTGGGCGCGCTTGCCGGGATGCTCAGAATGCCGGAATCGATCGCCTCCGCATCGAAGGCGGCCTTGTCACTTTCCATCGTGAAGAGCGGCTCACCCATCTTGACTGTATCACCGTCTTTCTTCAGCCAGCCGAGAAAGGTGCCTTCCTCCATGGACCAGCCCTGTCGTGGCAATGTGATTTCAATGGGCATATCGTGATGGTTATAAATTATTCCGCGCACAAGGCACGAATGGCTTGCGCGATGGTGTCGGCATTTGGCACGACCGCCTTTTCGAGCGATGGGCTGTAAGGGGTAGGCGAATGCGCGCCATTGAGCCGACGAATCGGTGCGTCGAGTTCATCAAATCCCTGGTCGGCGATTCGCGCGGCGATTTCCGCGCCCACCCCGCACGGCCCGAACGACTCGTCAACCACCAGTAACCGGCCGGTCTTTGCCACGGATTTAAGAATAGTTGCCGTATCCAGCGGCGCGACGGTTCGCGGGTCTATGAGCTCGACGGACAGGCCCTCTTTGGCGAGCACCTCGCAGGCTTGGAGCGTTTTGTGCACCATGAGCGCGAGTGCGACAACCGTCACATCGGTGCCTTGGCGGACAACCGCGGCTTGACCGAAATCAATGAAGTACTCCTCATCCGGCACCGGTCCCTTCATCCCCAACAGTTCGCGATGTTCAAGAAAGAGGACCGGATCGTCGCAGGTAAGTGCAGTCTTCAACAGGCCTTTCGCATCACGCGGCGTTGAAGGCACGACCACGCGCAAGCCGGGAAAATTGGCATACATGGCATAATAGCTGCCCGAATGATGGGTCGCGGCGGAATGACCGATACCAATGCAACCACGCAGCAGCACCGGCATCTTCAGTCGGCCACTGCTCATGTATTGCATCTTCGCAATTTGGTCGATGATCTCCCCGGCCGCATCGAGGATGAAGTCGGCAAACATAAAATCCACCACCGGCCGAGTGCCACTCATCGCGGACCCGCCGGCCAGCCCGACGAAACCACGCTCGCTGATCGGAGTATCGCGCAAACG
>Ga0209444_10001016_pt1 | contig 15549 bp, 13 predicted proteins | sample LauGreFaBDMM15DN_2_FD_188215 | JGI IMG/M metagenome (GOLD analysis project Ga0209444, IMG submission 188215) | Freshwater lake microbial communities from Lake Michigan, USA - Fa13.BD.MM15.DN (SPAdes) (version 2) | ecosystem: Environmental > Aquatic > Freshwater > Lake | place: Lake Michigan...
CCAATATCCAGCCCCTGCCGGAATCGAAAAAGAAACGGCCGAATGGTGGCAGGATCGTTTGATCCACACAGCATCCCGCTGGATCGGCACCCCTTACCAGCATCACCATATTCCTGACTGGCACCCGCCCGAGGGCTGGCCTTGGAAGAAGGTGGCCTATGGACGGAACTCCAAAGGAATGGATTGCAGCAATTTCAGCTCGTTTTATTACAACTACGGGCTCGGAATTAAACTGGATACAGGGATCGCCCAACAAGCAGAGCATTTAAAAATTCGCGGCCCTGGAGGACGTGGAACAATTCAGGCTGAGCGATTGGAGCCAAAGGGTTACGACAAACTCGTCAAAACTCTGGAACCCGCTGACCTGCTTTATATCCGCAACAATTCCGGCAAAGTTTCACATGTGATCATGTTCCTTGGTCAGGTGGGGAATTCTCCCGATGGTACTCCACTGGTGATGGATTCCACAGGCGGTGGACATGCCGATTGCAATGGCAAAAGTATTCCAATCGGCGTGCATATCCGGCCATTTTCAGCCAATTCCTGGTATGCAAAGAATTTTTCTCATGCACACAGAATTGTTCGCGGGATCAAACGCATGCAAAAGGGTTCCATGCCGGAATCGGAAGAGTCGGGTGCCGAAGAAGTGACGGAACAGGAAATGGCGAACGGATAACGCAATTTTTCCTGTACAATAAATTACAAAGAATCAAATAGGCAGGAGCGAATCGTCCTGCCCATTTGATTTTTACGGATCAATTTTATTTCGTTTGATCCACAACAGCAGCACCTGCTGCATTCGCTTTGACCGACTCAATTCCATGATCTCTCGAAACTTCCGACTCATACATTTCGCTCGCGCCGATCACTTCTCCATTGGCTGCCTTCAGATTAAAATAAGGCTTGCCGTTGGTCGAAGTTTTTCGATCGTATTGGCCATCCTGGCCTGAATTGGTTTTCACAGACTCTATCCCTTGAATCGCGCTGGCTTTGGCTTCATACATCTCACTCGTAAGAATGATCGAGCCATTACCTGCTTTGAGATTGAAATAGAACTTGTCATTTTTCGACTTGGAAAGCTCAAATATTGCACTCATGGCAATCTCCTTGCATCGGGATTTCTGGGCATGGGATTTCGGAAAATGTCTCCCACAAACGTCCTTGTACATGAAACGGCTTCGGAAAGCAACCAGGTCTCCCGGTTTTTTCAGGAAATTTTTGATCTCGGGAATCACCCACAATCTACGGCACTTGACAGACTTACAAATTCTCAATTATCGTAGGTCTAATCACTCAGGATCATGCCTGCTTCCTCGTCGATTCGAGGCTTGGAATCAGGCCTGTTCTCCAAACCACGAAACATGCTGAAACCGGCCCTTCAATGCTCGCACAAACGTCTCAAAAAAACCATCAAGAATTCAGACTTCACGGCCTTGTCGCTGCCACACACACGCCTCTTCATGCAGATGGGTCGCTTGATCTCGACAAGATCCCCAGTCAGGCCGCAATTCTCAATCGCCAGGGCCTGACCGGAGCATTCATCGGCGGTTCCACCGGGGAAGGCGTTTCGCTCACCATCTCTGAACGCAAACGCTTGGCAGAAGCCTGGGAAACGGCTGCCCCGGAAAACAATCTCAAGCTGATCGTTCACGTCGGTCATACCAGCTCGGCTGAAGCTGCAGAGCTGGCAAGCCACGCTGCCGATCACGGCGCCGACGCCATCAGCACCATGGCGCCCTTCTATTTCAAGCCGACAACGGTGAAGCCACTGATCGAATGGCTGAAACCGGTTACCAAAGCGTGTGAAAATCTGCCATTTTATTTCTACGATATTCCCGTCATGACCGGCGTGCGTGTCAACCTTCTCGAATTCGTAAATCAGGCGTGTCAGGAAATCCCCAACTTTCACGGAATCAAATACACCAGCGACGACTTGATCCAGCTCCAGGAACTCCTCCATTTCGATCAAGGCCGACTCGACATCCTTTACGGAACCGACGAAGCCCTGCTGGCCTCTCTCGCGCTTGGCGTAAAAGGAGCTGTTGGTAGCTCTTACAATTTCGCAGCCCCGCTCTACCTGCAAATTATTGAGGCCTTTCAAACCAACCACTTCGCAGAAGCACAAAGACTTCAGTTGCAATCGGTTCAACTGATCCGAAAAATTGCATCCTTCGGCTATCTACCTGCCGCCAAGGCTGTGATGGGCCTTCTCGGATGTGATTGCGGACCTGCTCGACCTCCTCTGATAAACCTCGCTTCGGAGGATAAACAACGACTTCTGGCCGAAGTCCGGGCATTAAATCTCATTCCAGGCATTTGACATGCAAATGATGCGATTAATGCAACGGTACCAGACCCTCTGCCTCGGGTTACTTGTCAACTTAATGGCATTGGCCATGCCGTTAATTGTTCAAGCACAACTGTCAAAACCACCGGTTATCCGCTGGGATAGCGTGCCCCCATTGCCAGATAAAGAAGGCTTTGCAGGCATGTTTGCAGGTATCGTCGATGGCCGTCTGGTCGTCGCAGGAGGAGCCAATTTTCCGAACGGATATCCGTGGGAAGGTGGCAAGAAATTCTGGTACAATAAAATCTATATTCTCGATTCAAAGCAGGCAAAATCCTGGAAAGTTTCCAGCGTAACACTCCCTAAACCATTGGCTTACGGCGTATCATACACAATCGGCAATCGGTTGATCTGCGCTGGTGGCGAAACAGGGCCAATGCCAGGCGAAAATCCAGCAATTCCTCCAACTTGTATTTCGGATGTTTTTTCCCTGAGATTTCACGATGGCCAATTGAGCATCGAAACCGTTCCAGATTTGCCTGACTCTGCCAGGGACTCTGCCGGAGCGGTGATCGGAACTCGTTTATTGCATTTCGGTGGCATCAAGCAAACAGACTCTAAAACGGCTGAAAATAAACTTCAGGTACTCGATCTGGCTGATTCCAAGCCTCAATGGAAGGACGCGACTCCATTGCCCGCCTCTGGCCGAATTCAATCGGTTGCAGCTTCCATCAACAACGAATTACTCATTTTCGGCGGCATAGAGATCGAACGAGATTCTCAAGGAATTGCATCTCGTAAAATGCCCTACCTCAAAGAGACCTGGAAATTCCAACCCGGCAACCCTTTCGAACTTGGCCACTGGATCAAACTTCATGACATGCCCACCGACATTGCCGCCTCACCCGGTCCGGCCTGGAATTATGATCAAAACAGGCTGGCAATCGTCGGTGGTGTTCATTCCGCATCCCATCGACTGCCCCAGAAAGGGCATCCTGGCTGGGGGCATGACATCTACCTTTATGACACGTCCCAGGACCGATGGACGACCTTGAAGAATTCGATACCCGTTGGAAAGTCTTGCGTGACTGCACCTTCGATCGCCTGGGGGCAGGACTACTTCCTGATTTCAGGAGAGAAATCGCCTGGGAAACGCTCGCCTGAAGTATTCCGATTAACGAAGGGCCATTAATTTTATAACCGCTCGTATTTGATGCGTGTTACGATGAACTTGTGAATCAAGCATAACCGCCAGCTTGCATCCCACGAAACCATAGGAAATCAGAGGTTTTGACATGCCTACGCCACATGCCCGCGAAAGTCTGATGGCTTTATATCGCGAAACCTTACTCAATAATGTCGTCCCGTTCTGGCTCAAAAACGGGCTTGATCCAATATACGGAGGCATCATGACATGCCTCGATCGTGACGGATCGCTGGTGGACGACGACAAAAGTGTCTGGTTCCAGGGCCGGGCCGGATGGCTCTTTGCAACCCTTTATAATGATGTGGAAACTCGTGAGGAATGGCTGGATGCGGCTCGAAGCTGCGTGGATTTTATCGAGAATCATTGCATCGACACCGATGGGCGATTGTATTTCCAGGTCACCCGCGATGGTCGCCCGATCCGAAAGCGACGATACGTTTACAGTGAAGCCTTTGCCGCAATCGCCCATGCCGCTATGTATCGGGCCACAGCTCAGGAGAAATACAAATTACGTGCCAGAGAGTTATTTCATATCTATCTGGATTGGTCGTTCACGCCCGGGAAAATGCCATCGAAATATGCGGATACAAGGCCAATGATCGGTCTCGCTCCACGGATGATTGCCATTGCAACCGCTCAGGAATTAAGAAAGAATTTAATCGACCATACCCTCGATCCCTTGATCGATCAAATGATCGGTGAAATCGGCCGCTACTTCATGCACCCTGATCTTAAAGCCGTGCTTGAAAGCGTGGCCCCTGACGGTCGATTTGTCAACCATGCCGATGGCCGGTTACTCAACCCTGGCCACGCTTTGGAATGCGCCTGGTTTATTCTGGAAGAATCAAGGCTTCGCGGAGGAATTCCGGAATACACGAAAATGGGTCTGACCATTCTCGACTGGATGTGGAAGTGGGGATGGGATGAAACGCATGGCGGAATCTTGTATTTCCGGGACGTCCTGAATAAGCCTGTTCAGGAATACTGGCACGACATGAAATTCTGGTGGCCACATAACGAAGCCATCATTGCAACACTGCTGGCATTTAATCTAACAGGCGACCCGAAATACGCTGAATGGCATCGAGCCGTTCACGACTGGTCGTTTCGCCATTTCAGCGACCCGGAACATGGCGAATGGTATGGCTATCTGCACAAAGACGGATCCGTCAGCCAGCCTTCCAAAGGAACGCTCTGGAAGGGTCCATTCCATTTGCCAAGAATGCTTCTGCAATGCTGGCAGATCATGGAGAGGCTGAAAAAGAGCTGATCAGACGTGGTTCTCAAGCCTTGGCAGAAAATCAGCCCCTGAGATTTGCATCTCGCATCAATTGGGCTGTCGCCTCATAGGCTTCCGCCACCCATGCCTCAATTTTATCTGGCTCAGGCGAATACTCCAGTTCGATGGACATCACCACATCGTCCTGATTTAATCCAAGCTCGAAGATTTTAGCCAGATAAGGGGCGAAATCCACCACGCCCCTGCCTGGCGGCAAATCGCCATGGACTTTTCCATCGCAATCCGAGATGTGAATATGACCAATCTGCCCTTTCAGACTCTCCAATAATTCAGGCCCCTGATTCGCAAGAACCAGGTGAGAAATATCCAGATTCGCCTTTACTGAAGGGCTGGCGACATCGTCAAGAAACTGCTTCATCTTCGGAACGTCATTTAAAAGTGATTCGCGGAACGGCTCCATTTCCATCACAATTTCCAAGCCGAAATTTCTGGCATACTCACCAAGAATCTGAAGCGATTCCACTCCACATTTCCACTGATCTGCCGGTGCAATCACTTCCCTTTGCCAGACGTATTCCCCCAGAACAAGCAAGAGGTTTCGCCCACCAAATTCCGCTGTCATTTCCAGATACTGTTGACACCGATCAAGATGAAATCGCCTCACACTTGGATTAAAATCAATCAGGCCAAGTGCCACACAGGCCACACTGACGATCGGCAAGCCTAAATCGTCGCAAGTGCCTTTTATCAAAGCTCTTTCATGAGACGAAGTATCGAGTGGATCTGTAAAAATATCGACAGTGTCAAACCCGAGTTCACGCGTCTTTTTCAAGCCATAGGCTGTATCCCGGCCGGCTTGTGCCCACGCAGAGTTGATTAACCCCAGCTTCATTTCAGAACCCCCTGTTTTAATGGACTTGCATTTCATCGAGAATTTCTTGAGGATCAATCACCCGATGTTGTGCTGCCGCGCGCATGACAGACTCACACAAAGCGATGGTTTTCAAATTGTCGAGCCCAGAAATATCAGGCTCCGAGCCTGATTCAATGGCCACCATCAAGCCAGCCATCGTACCTGCAAAAGCATCCGGAAACCACGCTGATTTCCATTTCGGCTCCTGCCAGGTGGATTGATCATGAATCGTACTGAATTTCAATGTAGACGGAACGCGTTCAGGCCAGCCAGGCCAACCAATCTGGCCCATGGCAAGACCTTGAGTCCCTTCAATCCGATAGTCGATGGAAATGGCAGGTGCAGCACCTTCCTTCACTGGCCCTGCCCAGACATCGTCCCACGAAGATGCTCTCGCACCATTCTCAAATTCAAGGATATAGAGATTCAGACCATCCGAGTGATGAAATGCGGTGCGGGGATCAGGCCTCGTACTGGCTAGAACTCGCACAGGATCGCCCAGCCAATATCGCATGCAATCAAGATGATGAATGCTCATAATATAAGTGGCCAGACTTCTCCCACCCTTCGCCCAAGGCATCCAGTGCGGCACAGCACGCATATTGATCGTGGCTAAAACCGGATCACCCAGCGTTCTTTGATTCAATAAATATTTTGAGGCCCTCACAGACGGGTCATATCGCATGTTTTGATTGACCTGCAACTGAATGCCTCTGTCGGCACATATATTCACAATTTCGGCAGATTCACGAGGCTCCATCGCAAGCGGTTTTTGTGCGAGAATTCCTCGCAAATGTCCATTGCAAGCCCTGTGACGCAAAACCTGACGCAGTAATGCAGGCTGATCAGCGGGAGGAACAGCCACGTCGAGAATTGCAACTTCTGGATGATCCAGAAGTTCGTCCAGCGAATCCGTGACCAGTGGAATCTGATGCAGCGATGCCACTTCATCGGCTTTCGTCCGTGTCCGTGAAGTGATCCCGACGGTTCGGAAACCCGCTTCACGATATGCCGGCAAATGGCAATCACGAACAATGAACCCAGCCCCCACAACACCGATCCCCATAGCCTCTCGTGCAAAAGGCATGACCGGTAATCGCGATTCTTCGACTCTTTCGATCAGGTTCATGGGAGTTGTCATTTTTGCCATTCAGTCGAAGGATTTTGATCGTATTTGGAAGGCTATGAATCAGACCATAATCGCAAATCCATACCAAACATACAAGGGTCGTGGATGTTTATCGATCAGATATCCGAGACTTGTTTAAACCACTCCTGGAAATCTTTCGTCACGAGCGACGAATTGATACAACGTGCCAATCTTGAGATTGCAAGCAGTGGAGCCATGATCGCCCAGAAAATCATCAAGAATAACCAGCAATAAACTCCATTTAAGAAGTCCAGCCACATGATAAAACACGTCATGAGTTCAGCTAACAGAACCACATGCGGTTCTTGAGATTTTAATAAAGCCCAACGAATGATCCTACGAATTTTCCAGCCGGTCTCGGATTTCTTATCACTTTGCAACTCAGCACAAACCTTAATTTTGTATGCTCGATTTGTAGAGTTTAAATGTGCAAATAGTGCCTTGTATTTCGAGTCGTTTGCATAACTCAGCATCACCCATCCGAAGCCAGCAGCCATACCAGATAATATCGCAAGATCATATCCCGTAGCTCGATACAATCCCCAGCCAAGACCAAACGCCCTGACCAATGCATGTGCTGTATGGATCCAGAAATCAAAGAAGATCCCTTCGAGAGTTTCTGATTTTGTAACCCTCGCAATTTGACCATCGACATGATCGAACCAGAATCCTGCGAATCCAAAAAACACTCCCACACTAAAACCAATTCGATCACCCGTTGAAATACAAAAGGCTTCCAAAAGCCATGTTATGGCTGCAAAAGCGGTGACAGTATGCGCTGATAGGCCCAGTCGAATAGCCAGCCAGGTCCCATAAACCGCCGTCGGCCGGGCCCATTTTCGGGCCAGAATATTCCCCTTGATCCGATAATCAGGCTTCTGGCATGTCTCGCGAATTTCCTTTAATGGTATATATTTTAAGTCGTTTGGATGAATTTCTGAATCCATCTGAATTTTGGACTGGTTCATGGCTGAGATTCCCTTATTGGTTTGATAATGGAATCGTTACCGCTTTTATTTACATGATTTAATACATAGATCCGATATCGGCGATTGTATCCATCAGGCTCATGAAGCACCCGATCCAGGAGAGGCTTTTGAGTGGGGAGCCAATTCTTGAGATAGTTCGATAAATCCGGGTCAAACTCGACTGCATCAATCGGATCTGGTTCCGCCAGAACAAGATGCGTAAACCCCTGATTTATCAGGTGTTCCACGACCTCTTCCTGAGAGGGATTTTTTTGCAACAATCCCGTACGACGTCGATGCGCTTTCTCCATGGTAAATGGACGAGACCAATAAAACCCACGATGATCCTGACCAATCAGACGTGCATTTTCTGGCAGATTCAGATCCACCCATTCTGCCAATTGAGCAGTCGGTTCGTTTTGTATCAACCACTGGGATGGTGATTCCAGGCCAATCAGCATCAGGGCACCATGACGCACTCTGGCCAGATTAAAAGCCGAGATGACTGTAAACATCAAGATTAATGATATTACTGCGACGGTATTCGCTCGTTTTTTACCAGATTCTGATTTCAAAGAGTCGATAAAGTGGACCAAACTCGAGCAAGCACATGCAGACCAAGGAGCAAGCGCTGCGATATAAAATCGTGGACTTTGACGCTGAGTCAGACAAAGAGCCATTTCCAGCCACCCTATCGCCCAATATACGTACCAGAGAGGCGGATTTCTACGCAGCAGTCCGAGTGGTATTAAGGCCAGAAATAGTGGCCCGATTTGATGCGAGAAGCTGTCGTAACGACTTGGCATCAAAGCCAGTCCGACCGGAGCGGTGAGAATATTCCAGGCATGCTCAGAACTCGTTTTCCGAGCATCTTCAAGAACTTCATCCAAGCCATTTCCACCAAAGGTATTCCGAAAGTATGGGTGTACCGGATTGCCTGTCAATACGGCGGATCGGACATACCAGAATCCACCGATTGTGATGAGTGAAAGTGTAAAAATACAAGCGACTGAGAGATATCTCGATTTATTCAGAATCAACCCATTGGATGATCTATAGATTTGCAGCATCATAAAAAGCCCCATGACACTGGACCATACGATGGCTGGAAATTTTATGCCGCACGCAAGTCCGCAGAAAAGTCCTGAAAGTAATGATCGCCGATTTATTGAAACGCCAGATCGTTCGAGAACAATCCATGATGCCAGAGCAGATGCACACAGGGATGCTAGCGGAACATCGTTTAAAGGTGCGATCATTCCACAATTTATAATAGGCGATGACAGGATGATGATTGCTGCAAAAACGGATCGCTTTGAACCTACAAGTGGTTCTGCCAAAAGCGCCGAAGAAAATGCAAGTGATATTCCAAACCAGAATGATATGGCTCGCGTGGCGACCGGGCCACGCAATAATAATACCGCAGCCTGAAGCGACTCCGCTAGCAAGGGATAAGCTGTTTCATGAAGGTCAGGGTCGAACTGGATTGCATTCGTCAGTCCCATCCGTTTTGCGACTTCAAGATGATAGCAAAGCGCATCTCCATCCGTCACAGGTGATTGAAGGCCAATCCATGCGGCAAAAATCATCAACAGAAAAACCATGGATTGTATCGACCAGATGCTATTTATGAGATCATGATATGAAAGGTTGGTAAGAAATTGACCAGGAATTTGACGATAAATGATCAGGCCGGGTAAAGAAGCAAAAAGCACAAGTATCAAGCCCGCTTGAAAATGCGCAAAAGCCGCGAACACGCCGATGATCAGACCTCCTACGCCAAGCCCCAAGGGCATGACCAACGCTGGCCACTGCATTCCCTCAGGCTTCTTTAATGCAACTGCCTGCCAGATTGGCCCACCAATCAGGATTCCCATGAGGCCAATGAGAGAAAATGCAAGAAAGTCGCCAATCATATCAGTTTTCTCTCATCTGGCTGGAATGAGAAATCTTGTGAAATTGGTTTCGATAAAACCAGACTGCCAGGACAGATATGGGTAAGGAGGCGATCAGGAGCTGATAAATGGTAAATACTACATTTGACCGGCCCATGAAAGGAAGGTCGAGCAGTAGATTCGACTCAATCGCTTGACAATAGGCGATGCATGCGATAGTCAATGTCCACCATTTCAAACGAACCCATTGAAATTGGGTCTGAGTCAAGGTGATGGCAAACAATAGAATCGTTGCAATGACTTGAAACTGGCTAGAAGTTTGGGCGATTTCTACAATCGAGCCACCTCCCGCAACCGATTGAATTGCAAGGTATTGGGGAATGACCACACAACCAGCGACAGTGGCCAAAACCCAGGGCCTGTCGAGAGCCGTCCAGGCTTGTCGCAAAGGCCAAGTGGCTGCCAAAGCGACTGATCCAGCGAGCATCGGCTGAATCGCGGTGACACCCGTTGCAAGGCTTGGAAAAATCGCGGGCAACACGAGATTCCCCAATAATATCGCCCAAAGGCTGAGAAATGACAGCACCGCGAATAATATCAAACTGGCTTTTTCCGCTTCGATCAGAACAGACGTATTTTTGGTTCCAGAACCGATCGATCGCTGATATTCCGGGTAGAGCACCAGCCCAACTCGACCAGCAATGTCGCTGCACCAGTTCGTGGCCAGAATTGCAATCGAATAATAACCAGCCTGAGTGGCTCCATCTGGCATATCTGTTAGTATAAGGGCCCTATCGATGGTATTAAGCATGCCCCAGGATGAGTTTGCGGCTAGAATTGGCAAGCCGGTTGCAGCCAGTCCAACGGTTCTGGGCCAATCCCAGCACGATTGGAAATTGCGATCAGGATCGTTTTGATTTAATACCACAGATTGGACCAGAAAACCGATCGCCAATGATGCAATCAGGCCCCAGAATCCTGCCAAAATAATTCCGACCAACGTTGCAAATGTAAAAACCAGGCTTTGAATCAGTGCGAGCCGCCCTACCAGACCGAATTTTGACTCACTGCGAAGTATCGCGATGTGAAAATCCTGACGTCGTTTGAGGATTGCCAGAACTCCTACCACAACGAGTCCAACACCCCACTCGATCTCATGTTGCATCATCAGCCTGCCACCCCAGAAAATCAGGCCCGCACCATATATCGAAGATGTGATGGTATTGGATGTCGCAGCGACGTTTGTGATATAAAGTGCTTCGTCAGACTTGCCCTGAGCATTTAAAATGGTCGTTTTCTGGACCGCTCCCAGAGCGACACCGAGGCTGGAGCGATTTGTATTATCAAGGAGCAGCCTGAGACCGCTATAAACACCCAGATCCGAGGCAGATAAACCCCATCTCAAGGCAAATGTGACAAGTAATCCAACAACGCGCTCGACCTGCCCCACCAAGGTCATCCAAAGACTGTGGCGGAGAATTTGACCTCGCAGCGACGATGATTGCACTCCTGATGTTTTCAGATCGATCAAGTCGATCGACGGTGCGGAACTCATCGCAATCGAACCAGGCAGAATTGCGAACGGGCAGATTCGCCGGCCGCATCATCACTCCCAACAAAGACTTCTGGCGGAATGGGGGCTGCCTCAACCAGATTCAGCCCGCGTCGCTGATACCAAGCGGCCGTATCGTAGCCAAATCGGTTGTAAGTCGTGTCAGTGTCTTCATTATGAACACACCAATGGCGAGCGACTCTCAGCAGTTCGCGTCTCATCGATTCAGCGATTTCGGGAGGATTGTGAAGGATCACAGCCGATGTCAGGACAAGGTCGAACGACTGATCCGGAAACGGCAGGCGATCGCCAGAGCCCTGGATCAGAAAAACGTTCGGGTCGACCTTAAGATGTGACTGGGCAAGGGTTAACTGGGACGGGCTGAAGTCAAGACCGGTGATCTGAACTTCGGTTCCCACAGCCGTTCGAATACTCTCAATCTGTTTCCCGTAACCGCAACCAACTTCCAGAACGGATCGTGGTTTGCAATCCGCAATCCGGCTTGCCAGCCACCGGGACCGGGCCGTTCTGGCAGGCTGACCTTCTTGTTCGGCGAGATATTCCGAACCCCCACGAAGTGTCCAGTAACCACGCGGGTCGGCATAGACAATCCGACGTTTTAGAGCTGGCCACTGCTCCAGGCCACGACGCATGGATTTATGCCATAAATATCTGGCACCACCCTGCTTGTACGCATTAACAGCCTTTTGAAGACGACTTTGGTGCGATTGACGCAAGTGCAGGCCAGGGTTGGCGTCTTGTTGCGACATGTCCAGCGCCTCCCTGCTTTATGATCTGGATGGCATGAAACGGGATCGAGAGTCAATCGGGTATCATTAGCCCGTAGATTTGGCACTCGTTTTGGCATCGTAAATCATTGGTGAATCTGGTCAATATGAAATTCAGAAAAATGCGAATAAACCACATGGCCAGGACCCATTGAATCCTATTCACGAGCGTAAAGTTGCGAAAAAGAGATACGGATCGTTGAATTCCGAGTCGCGCCTTGCCTCGCTTTTCGATTCTGCATATATTGGTCGTATGTCAAACGAAAGTGCGATTTGAGTCGAAGTCAGGCGACTCGAACTCTCGAAATTGGGCTTGATATTTTGCATAATCATGCAGATTCTCAGCCTGATATGAAAAGATGATCCCTATGGAAATACTACAACGGATAATGGAAGTCTCATGAATCTAAATTCCAACTCTCTCAAAGTGGCTGAAAAGCGGCTTGTGGTGTTGGCTCAGGCATTGGATGCCGATTGGTTCAACGGGCGAAGGCATCGCCGATTGAACCTGTTTAATGATTGGTGTGCGGATCTCTGGATACATGAGACAGGTCATGCCGTGATTTTTTCGAATCGAAAAATTGCGCTGACAGAGATATTAATCAGCTCTGACTTGCAGATCCCGGAGGATCGGGTGATCTGGCAAAGAGTTCCTCTTCAGGAGGATTTTGCGACCATTCAACCCGGCGGATCCATCGAATACCAGTTAAATTATGAGCTTGAAACCGCAGACCCTTCAATATTTCGTTATTTATCTCAAGAATTGCAATTAAAACCATCGCCTGATGATTTGGTGTGGCAACCCGATTCCAGAAATCGAATGAAACAAAGTCCGATAATCAAAGTCCATATTGAAGCTGGTCCAAGATACCTTTCCGTACAGACGTTTCATACTTTCCCAGAGGAACTCGCCATATTGAGAACTCAGTCCCTATTCGAAGTTCAATCCCCATGACATCTCAGCCACCATCCTGAAATCATGGATACCCGTATCTTTAAATCATCAGATTCTGGCAATATCTCCAAGATTCTATTTGGATGGCTGATTTTAATCATTTTCTGGTATGCACCAGCTTGGATGATTTTTAAAACAGCGGTATTTGGCTCAGAAATCCCGTCGTCCATGAGTGCACCTCCAAACGGATTCATGACGAATCCTCCACCATGGTTTGATGCCCGTTCGTCATTTTTTCGCTTACCGATTTTGGCATGGCATAGCCTTAGATTAAGCTTTGCGACGGCCATCATGGCCATCCCGGCAGGAACTTTGATCGGATTTATTCTCGCTCGATGCAAATGGCCGTTCCGGCCAGTGATTCAATCCGTTTGGCTGGCATCGATTTTTCTACCACTTCCAATCGTCGCCTCGGCATGGCTTGGAGCTTTCGGAAACGCAGGCAGGTCGCAGGCGTTTGGATTATCCGATTTGCCTTTGATTTCAGGATGGTCAGCCGCAGCCATGATCCATGCATTGGCAGCTGTTCCGGTCGTCGTTTGGGTCATGTCAGGTGTGATGCTTCAGGTGGACGATTTCATTGAGAACATGGCTCGAATAGAATTTTCCATGCCAATGGCCATTTATCGTTCCACGATCAGAAAATGCATCCCTGCAGCCGTTGCAGCATCACTTGCCGTACTCATCATGACGGCTGGCGACATGACCGTAACGGATCTTGTCCAGGAGCGAACTTTTGCAGAAGAAGCGTATTTACAAGCCCAAATGGGCGATGGTTTGGCTGCGGCGGCACGCACTTCAATGGCTCCGGTGATTCTGATCACGATATTGATACTGATCTGGGCGAAATCAAATACAATCTGGCATGAGCGGTTTCATGGGAGTTCACAAATCCGTATTTCAGGCAAGAAGTGGCTGGTTGGCTGGCCTGGATTTTATTCAGGAATCATTGCAATATTTTTTACAATCATTGCCTGGGGTGTCCCGATTGTGGCTTTGGCATGGCGAGCTGGCCGATCTGGAGGTGATGCCATCATGAACTCCAAGCCATCCTGGTCAATTACGGCACTTATCCATAATTTAACCAACGCCTGGCCGGATCTGGCTGAAACTCTTCCTTATACACTTTTTATCGCCTCCATAACGGCTATCGCAAGCACCTTAATGGCATGGATCCTGGCGGAAATCTCAGTCAACTCCGTTCCGTTTCAATGGGCAGTTCTGACAGGCGCAGCCATCGGATTCGCTGTTCCTGGGCCTGTTGCAGGGCTGGCGGTCCAATGGCTCTGGATGCCATGGGAGGCGATTTATGATAGCTGGGCCGTGATTATTGCAGCTCAAGTCTTTCGACTCATGCCGATTGCAGTGCTGCTGACTTGGCCCTCTGTGCAATTTAAGTACAAACCAATGAATGACTTGGCACGATTGGATGGACTCTCGGTTCAGGAAAGATTCTGGCGCGTGCAATGGCCCACCACAGGGCCTGTCGCTCTGGCCTCCACAGGGGTTGTATTTGCCTTGTCGATCGGCGAGTTGCCGGCCACAAACATGGTGACTCCACCGGGGGTCGAGATGCTTTCCGTACGTATCTGGGGCCTGATGCACACGGGCGTAGAGAGTCACCTTTCATCGGTCGTGCTTGCCTGCATGATCGCATTTACGATCATGATGGTCCTTTTCACGATAATTCGGTCTATTTTTAGAAAAGCGTTGAATCACATAACCACCTTATGAAATAATTGAGTCCGGCTCACGAATCACTCCAATAGATTCTCTACTGAGTGCGTGTGAATCGTGAAATATTTTGCTGATTGAGGTGACGGCCGATGATTGAAGTCTCCGATTTACGGGTCGATTACGACGATTTCTGCGCTGTCCGCGACTTGTCGCTAACCATTGGTGATGGAGAGGTTTGCGGATTGATTGGCCCGAACGGCGCGGGCAAGACTTCGACCATGAGGGCAATTGTCGGCTTGCTGGAGCCGACCTATGGCTCGATTCGAGTGAACGGAATTGATGCCCGCGAGCGGCCCGACGATGCCCAGCGGACGATGGGCTTCATGCCCGACTTTGCTCCAGTGTATGAGGATCTGAAATGCTGGGAATTTCTTGATATTTTTGCGGCGGCTTACAAGATCCCCAAGGCGATACGCAAGCAACGTGTGGAAGAGGAGTTGGCACGTGTCAGCCTGACAGAGAAACGCGATGTGCCTGCGGGAACTTTGTCGAGGGGGATGCGTCAGCGTCTGACTCTGGCCAAAACCTTGCTCTCTGACCCTCAGGTTTTGCTGCTTGATGAACCGGCCAGTGGGCTTGATCCCAATGCCCGGATTGAACTTAAGCAAATTATTCGATCTCTGGCCGCCGAGGGTCGTTCGGTGCTGGTCAGCTCACACATTTTGAGCGAAATGAGCGAGTTTTGCACCTCGGTCGCGATCATGGAACGTGGCCGGATGGTGGTTCATGGAACGATTGCCGAAGTTCAGGCCAAATTCAATCAAGGTGTCGAATTGCATATCAAAGTGCTTGAACGAGCCGAAGAACTGCGTCATTGGTTATTGAATTATCAAGGAGTTCTGGGAGCAGAAAGGAAT
>Ga0209444_10001020_pt1 | contig 15531 bp, 8 predicted proteins | sample LauGreFaBDMM15DN_2_FD_188215 | JGI IMG/M metagenome (GOLD analysis project Ga0209444, IMG submission 188215) | Freshwater lake microbial communities from Lake Michigan, USA - Fa13.BD.MM15.DN (SPAdes) (version 2) | ecosystem: Environmental > Aquatic > Freshwater > Lake | place: Lake Michigan, USA...
GGATATAGTAGATGTGGCTTCAGAAGCAGCAGAAGCGACATCTCCAACAGCTCTCGATGCGTCATTTACTATTTTACCGACTTCAACAATGGCGCCAGCTCCAGGGACTGCGGCAAGCGCATCGGTTCCTACCTTAACAAGACCAGAAACAGCACCGGAAGTAGCTTTTGTTCCAGCTTCATTTAATTCATCAACTGCTTTATTTAAAGGTTCATCTAATGCTTCTACAGCAATATTGGCATAATCAGCTACATTATCTAATGCTATTTTGGTTTCTTCCTTTAGTTCAGGTGTACTAAGTTTTTCATTAAAATTTTCCAATAGTTTTTCTCCAATTTCAGCAGTTTCACTTACCGCTTCAGTTAAGGTTTCACCAACCTGGGGACTTTCTAATACATCATTGATATTTCCAATAATAGCAGCAGAACCTTTGTCAACGACATCTTTAACATCTCCTATAATTTCCGAAGCAGCATTTCCAATTTCATTAATTTTCTGATCAACTTCTTGAGTTGAATTATCAGTTTCAATTGGCTGTTTAATGGGTTGTAAACCAACTAGTCTTAACCCTTTATCTTTAACATAAGTAAATGCTTTGCCGGAATATCCCGATAATTTATCACCAATTATATCGAAAATACCTTTACTTTTGTCATCACCTTTACTTTTGTCATCACCTTTACTTTTATCATCTACTTCAATAGCACCACCATAATATTTGTGTGTTTTATTTTTTCTATTTCTTCTAATGCGTTTGGTTTGTTTATTCATACTTATATTATAATAAGAAGTTTAATTTATATTTTATTACTTACAATAAAATATAAAATATGTTAAATTATTTTGATACTCTATCCCATTCTTTCCAGCCCAGGCATAAAAATCTACGCTCAATATCTTATCAATTTCTTCTGTGCTATATTCCGTAGTTCTAAATACCCCTGCTCTCACATCATCTGCAGATAATAAATCTCGATTGAACTCTGTTTTACAATTGTTATAAATCCTTTTTTCTAATTCTAACAATAGATCATCTCTGTAATCTCCAAAAGCAACTGTCTTGCTGCCGTCATGCCCCACGATTACATAAATCGGAATGATGTAGGTATTGTCGATAACCTTTTCCGGTTTATATTTGGGATAGATTCCTAACTTTGTTGGTGTGGGCGGAACAAAACTTCCTGCAGTGCTCACATAATCTTTGATTGTTATCTTGTCTCCTGAAACCAGCGTGGTTTTTATAACCACACCGTCCTGATCAGTTTTAAATTCATAATCATATCCCAGCAGTAATATTTGATTATTGAGATATACATACACTGCCCTATTGCTGATTTTATCTGGATTAAACTGAAAGTCAATGGCATATTCTATTTCCTCTGGGTCCTGCACTGTGTATGATCTAACGGAAAGGTCGCCACCATGTCCTATCATGTCGTCATAATAAAAAGGAAAACTTGAATTTTTATTACTAGAAATATTTTTTATAATTTCGTCTACCCTATCCGAGACTAGGCCCTCATGTGATGATCCTTGGGAATTATTTAAAAATGTTTCTTTAAATTTTTGATATTCACTGCTGCAATACTCTAACGATTTGATAAGGTTTGCATTTCCGTCTATCAACAAGAACATGGCTTGTGGCAAGGCCGCGGCGTGTTGAATAATCGATCCACCATCTAATCTCACATCACCTATGTCTCTTAAATTGCTGCTGCCCGGCGTATTGCCTGTCATTTCAACATTTTTTTCGTTTATGTTGCGTAGATGATTCAATATCTGTCCATAAGTGAAATCTGACAATTGTGCGTTGAATGGATTCACAGATAAATTTTCAGGTATTTCATATATGCCTTTGCCAGGTATTTTCTTGGCTGCACTGTAGCACATCATCTTTACTAGATCATTTACTTTTAAATCTTTTACAAATTTTACATATTTGTTTGTCAATCCGTTGACCACAGTGTAATCTTTACCTAAATTCTGGGTGACGTTGTTCACATCCACCGTGATGGATAGATCAGATAAAGATAAGCTGTTCTCAAAAACATCTACAGGAAATAATTTTAATTCGTCTTTGGTCACTGCGAATAGTCGTATTACTCTCTGTCTACTCTCTTCTTTCCTTTCAATCCATCCATATCTGCTGACATGATTGTCTCTAGAAAGAATTTGATGTGCGTGACCGGTGTTGAAATTTTTCACGTAGGTCGTGTTGCTTAAATTATATTCAAAACTGGCTGTGCCATAATCCGAGGTAAACACAACATCACCTAGATTTTTTATGGTGTTGTATTTGATCTGTAAGCCCAATAGTGGGTCAGTTGGAGCCATTGAACTAGTTTTATATGAGAATATTTTAGCTCCTGCGAATGTAGAATTAGGATACTTGTCAACATCATTGAATGCTTTGTGTTCTTCATCAAATAGAGAAAATAGAGGTGGCTGATTGATATCTGTTTTAGACTGTCCTTCTATCCATTGCCTTTGGCTGGTGCTGTAATAAAAAGTTTTTGATTGATTTATCGCTCCCATTTCTATAGACACCGCGTCTCCGTCTGCCGGCAAGGCATCCGCGTCTTCTACTAGCTTTAATGTAGTAACTTGTGTGCCCTGAACCAGCACAAAATTCACTAGATATATTCTATTATTCACTAATGGATCGGTGTCTGCCGTTACTAACAATCGCATATCATTCTTTAGAGGCACCCCGTCCACAATATATCCTGCTTGGTTGACCATTCTTGAAAAAACGTCTTTGGTTACTGTATCAACTAAAGTCACTGATTTTTTAGCAGCGGTTCCGTGATTGAATAAAGATAATCCAGCATCAAATTCTATTATGGGTCTTTTAGCTCGGTCTGTTTCTAATAAAACTGGTGTGTAACCATTAGCGACAGCGGTGGACTCTATAACTTCCTTGTGGAACCATCGATTGTATCTGCTCCATGCATTGCCATCGATGCTATCTCTTTTGATGGTGATGTAATCGGGTGTTGCCGGTCTATAAAAACTGATCGAATATGGTCTATCTGCATAGGGTACGCCATCATATGGTTCTGTAGATTCTTCAGTGTATGATCCCGTCACGATCAAGTTTGCTGTGTCTGTTAATGTTATCGACGATCCTACCCCCTCAACATAAAATTCTTTATTAGAATAAGTGGAACTAGAAACATTGTCCTCGAACCTAACCTTCATGCCATTCGATAATTTGTTTCCTGTTTTCATTGTATAGTTTTTTGTGCCCACAATTTCATGTGCAACGTCTATTCTAGTTGCTTCACTTATGGTCCTGATTGTGAATATGCCCTGCATGGCCTGATGATTTCCACATTGGTAGTAGAGCACATCCGGCGCATTAGTTGGCACCGTAAAAACAAGTGTACCTTTTTCTGTACCATTTCCTGTTACACCTGTATTGTATATTACGGATGTGCTTCCATCTGCTGCCACTCCAGTTTTAAATGGCTCTGTCATTATGTAAAAAGGATGCCCCGACAAGTCTAAAATGAACTTGTAAGTATTGCCTCTAGAAAGAGTGATAGACGGATTATCTAATCCTGGATAGATTGAAAAATTATATGCACCCTGACCGGTGTGCGTAACCTTTATCTCCGATACTGTGTTTGGTCCATTATTTCCTATTAAAATTGGGTTCGGACCTTCCGGCAGCCAATAATATTCTCTGTAATTTATTAACTTGTCAAAATCAATTGCTGGATCCCAGGAATAAATTTTTTCATTATTGAGCCTATCATGGTTTGTTACGTCTCCACCAAAGAATTTTATTTGATTGATATAATCATCGTAAGTAGCGCTAAACTTGACCTGATCCTCGGGGTTGATTGAAGAAGTGTCCTTGTCCGTGTAGGTCACAGTTGGCTCTAACTGATAGCTATCTCTATCTATGATTCCAGATTCAATAAATTTATCTGTAGTCAATCTTGTGTAAGAATCTCGTCTGCCAATATAGCCATCTAATCTTAGTAATTTTCCTGGCTGGATTAGTTGATCCAGCGTGGAACTTAAAAATCTCTCATTCGTATCTGTTCTATAGAAACTAGGTAGATGCTCAACTGATCTCCTAAGTGTGTCACCGTTTTTACTAGTGACCACCTCATAATTTGATTGACTATCTAGGGGTCTGTCCACCATTGTTAGTATCCTGTTCCGCTGCCGCCAGATCCAGAACTAGATCCATACCCCGATGTGCTATTTGTCACAGATGATACTGCAGAAGTTGATCTTTGATTTGTCGTCAATCCCGTAGTGGTTGTCACCACATTGCCGCTGGCCATTAATTGATTCGCTCCAATGGCATCTATGATAATCACATCATCAACTGTTGCACCATTTACAAATATTTCATCTGCTGCTCCACTGATTTGAAACAGTGAACCAAACCCTTGTCCTGCTTGATTGGGCACCATGACCACTGTAAGTAAATCTGGAGCAAGTTGCGTGTGTATGTAAGCCGCAAGTTCCGTGAAATAGAACGTATCACCAAAATCAAAATTATCTAAAGCAAAAAATTCATTTATTGCTTGAATCACTCTGGTTTTAATTACAGCATTCGTCACATTCGTTGATGCGTTTTTCACTACTTTGAATGAAGCTTGGAATTGCTCATCTGCTTGCATACCAAACAATACTTTATATTTCACAGGATGGAATACTATCTGATCAGACAGTGCTTTTATAGGATTTAAGGAAGCAGCGTAACTTATTCTCAATTGATCTGAAGTGGACGCATTTGGTTTTTCTCCTCCTCGAGACAACCAAGTTCTAAATAATTGATCATAGGTCCTCTCCAAAAGATATATGTCCATTATATTAGTTTGTGCCGGATCTATTCTAGTATTTTGACTGGCAGTGTGCTTGTATAAAAATTCTAAATCGCTTCTGCCTTTTCTAGCAATATAATTCGTTGTGTCCTTTAATGTAATAGATGCAGCATCAAATTTTTTTATCACGTCCTCAGTCACACCATAAAAATAAAATAGCTGTCCGTCTGTGTAGGACCCTGGAAGTGATATAGAGGCTTCATTCTCAGTAATAATAAAATTGCTTGCTGGATATGGCCTGTATCTTTCAATAGAGTTGTAACCTATATATTTTTCGAAAAAAACAAATTTTGTGCTTACGTTTGTGTTAGGTTCCACGACTATATCAAAAATATCTGGATTGTCTACCACCCCGTCGTCGTCGTCATCGAAAAAACCAACTTTGACTTTTCTGTTATCCTGATATCCATCTGATTCTTCAACAGTGTCAACAATTTGCCAATCGATAGGATATCCTATTCCTAGCCCTGTGCTAGGTACGGTGTTAGATTTTAATATTTTGACTGTGTCTTTCACGGTTTTTCCTGATATGTAATCATAAACTCTATCAGTTTTGTCGAAATAGAACTTATTATCCTTCTTACTTTCAAAAATATAATGTAATGCCCTATAGGTTACTGTGTATATGGCTCCATCTGTAGTAAATCTAAACCACCAACTAGCATCAAGATTGTTTTGTGTGATATCACCAGCATCATCCAATGCGAAAATAGCACTGCTGCTTAGATTGGCTCCTGTAACAATACGCCATACTGAATCCTCCTCGTCAAATCTCAATCCAAATTCTTCGTATGCTTCCATTCTATCTATGATATCTTTTTTCAGTTCAACGTCAAATGTGGTTGCGAATGGAGGAATCACAGCATGTGCCTTTGATGTGCTAGGAATTATGTCGTTGAGTGTTACTGGACCTAAACCATTTTCTAAATTACCCTCTCCCTGATTGGCGCCATCTAATACCACTCCTGTTATTTTTGCCCAAGAACGATCTTCTGCCAAGTCGCTTCCCGCTGACACTAATTTTCCGTTTAAAAATTCACGATTATCCGGAGACGTAAATTTAATCATGGACCCCACTTTGGCATATTTTAAATTGCTTGTGGCGTAATCTCCCAAAGTGAGTGGACCGGCCGCATTGAAATAACCTGTGTTTGTGTTGACTCCCACTGTTGTGCTTACCCAAGAAGCTGTTAAAGCACTTAAATCTTTAGTTCCGTACTTGTAATAAAAAAATTGCCTTGAATATGCTTCTTTACACTTCCCTTCTATAGATCTATCGATAACGTCTAATATCTCATTTCGGTTTGTGAATGAAAAAGTAAATTGTGGCGTTTGTTCTTCCCTATACAAAATTCCATCATCCGCAAACACAGTGACATTGCTGTAAGCCCCTGTTGGATCAATAATCTCTCTCGATCTACTTACTCCGCTTGCGGTCCTGTTGCTTGCTTTAATTTTTATAATTTCTTGCGATGCCGACAATGGAACCACGTTGTAATCTTCTGCGGTTATCATCCTGTTTTGTGAGTAATATACCTGCGGCGCTTTGGTCTTGATGCTGGCATTGGATTCTGCTGCTGCCGCATTGTAAATTGATTGCTGTAAAGCACAGGTAATAGTAAGCGATTGTTCTCCCCCGGCTTGGTCTAGATAAGGCACCACAAAACTTATACCCTGCATGTCTGCTGACTGTATCGCATATTTTGCGTTATCGCTGGTCCTATAATACAACCTGAAAGTTCCCAAAGGGATATTAGAAAAATTACCGTCACCAAATACTAAATCAATTGCGTCATTGTTCTTGGTTGACACGTTGTAGATATCTCTCACATCAGATGACAAACTGTTGTATATCACATTGCTGCCAGATAGGTCTGGCACTTTGGTCCATAATTTTTCTATCTGTCCAAAGTCATCAAGTTTGTATAGCCATACGTCCGTGTTGTTGATATTATTGATTGCAATGGGCTGAACATAATTTGTCGTGGGCGAACTGATTGAAAATTCTGTGCTGCCTAAAGATCCCTGCTTGAACAAGACAAAAAATCCTGTGTTGGGGCTGGTGTCACCTGCTCCATCTATTCTATACATGTATGTGAAGCCTGTTCCAGGAATAGGATCTTGCTCATATACCGATTCAGAATTAGATATGGACGACGGCACTATCTCAAATTGTCTAGTAATTCCACTCACTGATCTATTATACACAAATACTGGCACATCCGCGTTGTTGGAATTCAAAGTATAAACTTCTGTGGGTGTTCCGCCAATACTATTGTTTTCTTTTGGCTTGCCGAATTTCTGTCCATCTACATTGGCAGCGTTAAGAACAGTAATAAATTGTTCTCGATAATTGGTGTTGCTGGGATCATTCCAAACAATAGAAGAATTTATCAAACTATTGCCGCTGCTGTCTCTGACGTCCTCGGTGGTAGATATCGCTGTGATCTTTAACAGTCCGGTGGCAGATAAATTTCTCTTAGGATTATAATTTATTAATCTTGCCAATCTTAAAATACTGTTTCTTCTCTCCGCTGTTTCAAGGAAATTTTCCCTGGCATTTAGATCCACTCTGAAACTTAAACTCTGCGCGATATACGCTATGAGATCAATCAGTGCCACATACTCAGAACTCTCAACGAAATCATTAAAATCATCTGGATAATTTTCTCTGAGGTAGGACACCATGCTTCTTCTCAGTGTTTCAAAATCGTAAGATTTGAAATCTGCCTGTTGGAAAGCAGTGTAAATTTTGCGCCAATCTTCGGCTACAAGCAATCGATTTTGTCTGTCAGTGGTGGCCATAGTTTAAACTATGGATATTTATTGATTATATTATATGCGTAGATTAAGAAAGGCGCAAAGCTGCGTTTTCGTCGAAACTAAAGGTAAGTTTTTCCGTTATATTGTATGGTATGTACGTAATAGTGGCCTGCACCGATATTCCATGCTCGGATTCACTCACTAGTATCTCCTGTGCGCTCAATCTAGGATCAGCGTTTAAATTTTGTGCAATGTCATCTGCAACTGCTTGTTTAGTTGCTTCTGTCAATGGTTCGAACAGCACATCGTAGATAATTGTGCCAAACTCGGGATTTTCAACTCGTTCTCCCTTTCTCACACTCAATCTGTTTATGAGATCTTGCTTTATAAGTTCAAAATCATACAATTTGAAATTGGTTCTGTCGGACCTCGAGCTGAAACCTCTAAATGTTTGCTGCCCATCCGCTATAAAAGCACTGTTGTCCTTTTCGCTCATATTTTAAAATCCAAATATCTTTCCTATGCTTCTGCCCACCGTGGCTATTGTGGAACCTATCTGATTACCTATCATGCCCACAACGCTCCTGACCTGAGTTACTGACGTGATGCTCGTGCCCATGACAGATTTATAAATGTCATTCACTACATTCACTTGCCCTGCAACATTATTTATTTTGCCCAGAGCACTGGTCACCGGAGCAAGCGCCCGGTTAGCAATTCCACCGATGGCATTGTTAGCTAATCCTTGTAGTCCCTGCAATCCTTGGGTGGTCAATCCTTGCAATCCTTGGCCAGCTAGATTTTGTAAATTGCCCAATCCACTTTGAACTCCACCGAGTATGTTTCCTGCAGTATTGAACACACCCTTGGCCTGAGAAAGATCATTCAACACCGATGACACAGTGCCTGACACTGCCTGTCCTAGGTTGCCTGCAGTGAACAGTACACCTCCCTGGTTGACAAATATTTGATCTTTCAACAAGTTCGCGGCGCCTCCCGTGACAGATGTGATTGTCTGCTGTATCGTGGAACTGACTCCCTCCGATAACACAGATATGTTGAACGGACCTTGCAAAGTCGCAGGGAATCTCTCTAGATAAGTTTTGGCATAATCTTCCGCGGCCCTTGATAGGGCTTTCACGTCAGTCACAGGAAGATCCAATTTTTTCATATGCACTGCCAAATCTGCTCCAAACTGTCCGATCCTGCAGGTGTCATTATCACTGTCTCTGTTTAATTGTGCGAGGAATCCCACCGTGCCAGGCACGTTGCAGTCTGTGTCATCTTCTGTGCCCGCAAAAGTCACGATATCATCCCAGTGTCCGGGATATGGTTCGTGTGTTGGAACTCTCTGTCCAGACATGGACACGTTGCCTGTAGGAGTCCACTTCAATGGCGCATTGAATGCTTTCTGCGTCACATCCACTTCTGGTTTGTCTTCTCTCAACGTTCCTGTACCGCTGAGATCCCAGAAACCCGTCCTCTCATACGTGGTTATCATGTTTGGATTAGTAAAGGTGCTGTTAAAATGCACCTGTTCACCAGTAAGGTGATGTTGTGTGGTCGCCATGTGCAGTTGCGACATTCCTGCAAACGATATTATCGATCCTCCTATTGCCTTGTTTGTGAACGATCCGCCTGATTGTATCTGTGTGTCTGTGTCGGAGTACGTTTGTATCATCCCTCCATCCAATACTAATTTCTGTATTGCACTCATCTTGATCTGACCCTTGGCGAACATGTTGATGTTGTTGTCGCTGTGCAGATCTATGTCGCCCACGGCTCGCAATGCTATGGTGTGTCCTGAATAGATGTCGATGGCTCCGTTGGAACTGAATTCCATCCACACATTGCCCGATGCGTTGCCTAGGTATATGCAACCCTTGGTGTCATGCATCAGCAGTTGATGTCCGCTGCTGGTTCTCAATCTTACTAATCTGTTGTTGCCTCTGGCGTCACCATCGTCCATTACAAATGTGTGGCCCGCATCTCTCACTACCTGTGTTTCTTTGGCAGTATCAGTTGGTCCTAATTTAAATTTCTTTTTGCTTTTCCTGTCTATTCTTCCCGGGGTGCTGATACCAAATACTGCGCTGGGACTTTCTCTCCTAGCAGAGCTGGTTGTTGTGCCTCTGATGGTATCTTTTATTAATCCTTGTTTCTTTAATGTGTTAGCGAAAGGATGTATGGGTTTTTTTAATTTATCAAGTCCACCCACGTTGCTGGCCGCAGTCCACGTGGTTCTATTGACTTCCGAGGCTGGAACTTCTTTGGTACCATAATTAGTTTCCACTGTTTCACCAGAATCGTCAGACAATCCCTCTGCGCCTAGTGCAGTGTGAGGGCTGGCGGCGATTCCCGGTATCATATGGTTGGTGTAGGGCTCTTGCACGCAACCAAACCAAAATCCCTCCGACACCTTGCCTTCCACGAATGTAACCAATACCCTAGTGTCTATGTCCGGTGGTACCATCCACATTCCGTAGCTGTGCGGGCTGTCATCAAAATCATAGGGACTGGTCTTGGTCGTGGCGTCTGCACTCTTGGCGCCATAAAAAGGCATGAGATATTTCACGTCATACAGCATGTCAGACGGCACTTGATCAGTATTGGCCAAGCTAGGGATGACCACTTTCAATCCTCCCATGTAGGTTGGATCAACATTGTCCTTGACAATGCCTATGTAAGGGCCCGGATCAAGCTCTGTGTATTGAGTATTACGAAACTGTTTATTGGGTGTTGATAGATCTGTCATAGATTAAGGACTATATCCCCCGTCATATATCCCCTCCAGGCTTTTTTTAATTTGTTTTGCATTTTCTTTTGCGTCTGACGCTTTTTTTCGGCGTTCTTGTTCTTGTATTGTGGTCACTGCCGTCATTTGTTTTCCTTGATTGTTGAATCTCACCAAATCTAACACCTGTGTGAATTTTCCGGAATCAAACACGCTCTCTACCTGCACTACTTTATATAGCCCACTGAAAACTATGTTTTCTAAATTTGCAAAATCCATCACCCCTTGTTTTTCATTTATGTCTGTGGGAAATCTAAAATCCAGTGTGACGAAAGGCTCTGCCTGGTCAAAATTAAAACAGCCCAGCTCATCGTCCCAAGGATTTCCGTTAAATGATGACGTGGTGCTTGTAAATTTATTTAAGGTTTTTTCTGCTGCTTCACCTATTTTTACGGCGCTGCCACCAGATTGGTAAGGCAGAGCGTGATCCTGCCCTATGAACGCAGGATCTCCCAGTATGGTCATCTGCACATTTACCATGTCTCCCATCGGGCTAGTGAGATATTCATAAAATTCATCCACCTGGGTGGTGCTGGCGCTTTTGCCGGAAGAGGCATCCGCGGACTTGGTGTAAGAAGGATATCTACGAAGTGGTAATAGGGGCTCGGGCTGGTCCTTGACCAATGAGCCATATCTTGTATAAAGGTCTTGGAAAGAAAGATCCTTTATGTCACCGGTTTTGCTGCCGTCGGCTCCGGTTCCATCCACTAGTGCTGCCTGGAAAAAACCAAATTTGTAATTGATCTTGAGATCCAGTATGTCGTCATTTTTGCCGGTGTATATGTAATTGTATCTCTTTTTCACAGTCTTGCCCCACAATGGCGAAGCGCTTAGGCCCGGCAACGTAAAGTTCATCACATGCACTGCATATGGTATCACTGTGAACGTAATTTTTTTTGGATACATTCCTGTTCTCTGATCTATTGTTTCGGTTTTTGTCTCCACGTTGGTCACTATCTTGAACCACGGCACGTAGGGCTCGGCACTGGGTGTGCCTGTCATTGCTTCCTGTGCTTTATATTTGGATTCCTGTTGTTCACCCGTTTCTACCCAATATTTTTTCACTACATCGGCCACGTTTCTAAAGCCATCCGCTTTTTGAACGCAATCAGAGATAACTTTGGCTATGCTTTCGTTGGGCCTCACACTGACTGGGAATTTCGTACCGGTCAGATTCGAAAGGTTGAAATTCCACGACTTGCTGTTTGATGTGGGTATTGAGTCCTGAATTTTTATCTCATACTCGTCTGGCAAATCTCTCACCTGCTTCTCTACCTCGATCGTCTGTTGCTTGTTCAACACGTCTGCCAATTTTTTCATTGCTTCGGGCAGAGTGCCAGACCTCTCGGTGTTGCCAAAAATATTGCCCGATCCCCTGATGTACAAATACCTATCTGTCATGGCAAATTCCGTCCACGGCACAGCCGTGATGGTGTAGATACATCCACCTGCGTTGATTTCCATCTCAGCATTGGTTATCTTTATTGGCAATTTCCTTGCAGTGATTGTCTTCAAGGGATTGCCTATGTTGTCATACCCCCTAAACTCCAGGGTTAGTAGATAGGGCGCATCTATATGATCCAAAAATTTATTATTGAACGCGGCGGCCTTTAGTTTTTCAAATAGAGTCACCCCATATGGCTCGTGCATGATCATTTCTATCTTAGTGAAATTCATCATCTTCCTCTGCTCATTGGGCCTGTGCACCGCGGTGATCAGAACTTTTTCAAAGTATATATCATGTGATCTCCTCAGCGTCTGATCGGCCTTACCTCTTGATTTGATGTAGGATTCTTTGGCCTTGAAGTCATCAAATATGGTGCCGTTGTCCTGATTATCTACTGTATCTTTTGGTCCTTGCTGTGTGCCTTCGTTGTTGAATGCTGAAAATTTTCCCTCTGGACCTATGCCAGAACTTTTAGCAATAATATCATGTGGCGCTTCTCTTTTTATTTTTTCGGGCTTTCTCAACTCGTCCTGAGACAAAGCAGACAATGTCCATACGTAGTTGTAGCTGGCATAACTGTGCAATCTATTTGTTTCGGCGGTGTCTTCCTTGCGAGGATTTAAATTTATTGTCTTTCCAGTGAAAGAGGCCTTGGCTGATCCTTGCAGGTCATTGTACAATGCATTTAAGTCTATTGTGGCCATTTTTTATATGCCGAGATCGTTTTTAAGATTGCTCAATTTAGGCAACTGGATGGTCCTTCCCGGAGCAAAGTCATAGATGGGATCTTCAATTGCGTCTGGATTTCTCTGAGCGAACACCCACCATAATCTCGGAGTACCGTACAAGTCAAAGGCCAACAAGTCTGGTCTGTAGGCATATGTCCTCGTAATCGTGTATGTTACATCATCACGCTCTGCCGTTATTGTGCGAGGCAATAGGAAATCCAAACTGATTTTGTTTTGTGTGGTGTTAAAATACGGCGAGGTATTACTATATTTGGCCATTAAATGTATCCTATTCCGTTCTGATCAGTAAGATCACCGTTGATAAATTTTTTCATGCTGAAATTTTTTACTGACTCTCTTGAATAGATCGGCTGCAATTGTAATGTGACTTGGCTCATTGTTGGAGCCCATGAAGTATTTTTATCGGTCAACAATAGTTCTGGTCCTACAAATGATTGGCTCTTCTGTTGGCTGCCTTGCACCGTACAGATGTAATCAACATCCGCTCGCAAATCAATTGTGAAGTTTGTGACCAACACGGGCACTTTGTTAAAAACATATGTGCCGTACCCAGAAAGACTTAATATGGGAGGTGGATTGCCCTTGAGTCCGTCATCTTCTCCTCCAAAAAACATTTTGGTCACCGCTCTGAAAAAATGCAACATTGCAATCCAGTAGCGTGCATCTTCTTGATTTTGCACAGGAAATTCACCGACCACTGTGAAGCTTGGTACTTCGCTGTGCGAATAGGCATAGGCCGGATAATTGCTGTGTGTAAGATTGAGTGCATTGTAAGATGCTGAGTGGTTGATGATGATCGAGGGTGTGATCGGAAATGTAACTCCGCCTGTGCTCGCAAGAGGAGCCAGCACATTATTTCTAAGCACTCCGCCATCGTTGATATCTCTACCCGATTCGAAAAATATACTCTGCAGTTGACTGTCTGTAGGTAAAACCACTTTGACCCTAAAATCTTGTTTTCCACTGCGCACGGTCCATTGCGCTGACCCGCGCAATTTAGCACTGGCTTCTGCTCCCTTGTTTAAACCATTGCCAAACAGCCGACCTAATGTGCGATTAAAAATGTTTCCGCCCACGTTGCCAAGGACCTTGCCTATACTAGTTCCCGAGCTCTGTCCTTCAATATCAGGTTGTAAACTCATAAAAAATCCATTATAATAATAATTGTATTTATAGGCATCATTTTAGGCGCACTTTATAGCAAAAAACACCCAAACAAGTTCAAAAACTAAAGGATTTAAGAAATGAAAAGAGTAAATTATTTAAACAATCGTGACTTACTATCTGAGATACACAAGAGCAAGAATAGCTACTCTTCCTATGTGAACCCCGAGGACAGTCAATACGACATGATTGTCAGTGATATCAAAAAAATTAACGATGCAAACATAGCGAAGGCAAGGAAGATACATGCCAAAAGACTCACTGCTCATGCATGGGAGTTGGCTAAGAAAACAGGCAACAAGAGAATTAAGATGAGTGATTACGAAGTGTCGCCTAGGAAGATTAAAAAAACAGATTTGGTGTTTCGAGTGATGACCTTTGATCACATCACCACAGACAGCGTGAGGAAAAAGAATCCCAAGACAAGGGCCGACCATCACACCAAGGTAAATTTTCCGCCCTTCCAACACTATAGAATAAACGAAAAAGGTCAAATCGTATGCGTGGGCAAGAGTCATTGGGTGGGGGGCATGAGCAACGGACACTTCAGCAATGACCACGGCAGGATCACTCCCACGCTGGCAAACATGTTTCTCAAGCTGGGAGAGAGATACAGCCAGCGTAGCAATTGGCGGGGCTATACCTATGTGGATGAGATGCGTTCACAGGCATTGGTACAATTAAGCCAAATCGGCCTGCAGTTTGATGAGTCAAAATCTGAAAACCCCTTCGCCTACTACACCGCGGCCATCACAAACTCATTCACAAGGATACTCAACATCGAAAAGAAAAACCAAAACATCCGTGACGACATATTAGAAATGAATGAGATGATGCCTAGTTATACCAGGCAGGCCAAAAACGAAAGCGAAACAGTGGCAGCAAAGAAAAGGCAAAAGGAATTACATGGTGAGGTAAAGGTCTACAGCAAGACGGCGATTAAAGAATTAAATCGACAATACAAAGAAGCTGGCAAATTGTCACTTGAAGATGACGACAAAACCAAATAGTATATAATCATGGCATTTTTTAAAAAGGCTGCTTGTTTCACTGACATACATTTTGGATTGAAAGGCAACAGCCGAGTCCACAACGATGATGGGGAATCGTTCTGTCATTGGTTCATTGAGCAGGCCAAAGCACATGGTTGTGAAACTTGTATATTCCTGGGAGATTGGCATCATCACAGAAGTGCTACCAACGTCAGCACCATGAACTACACTGTCAGCAACATGGAAAGACTGGGTCGAGCATTTGAAAAAGTTTATGTGATCATGGGCAATCACGATCTATTCTACAGAGACAAGAGAGAAATCAACAGCATGGAATACTGCAGGAACATTCCCAACATTGAGATCGTGAATGAGTGGATGCTGACCGATGACGTGGCCATTGTGCCATGGATCGTGCATGACGAGTGGAGGAAGATACAGGATCTAAAACAGAGATATATTTTTGGACATTTTGAATTGCCTTATTTTAAAATGAATGCCATGGTGGACATGCCAGATGTGGGCACTATCAAAGCAGAACACTTTGTGAATCAAGAGTATGTGTTCACAGGACACTTCCACAAGAGACAGATCAGAAACAACATACACTACATCGGCAACGCATTTCCACACAACTATGCCGATGCTGGAGATGACGATCGTGGCATGATGGTGTTGGAATATGGTGGTGCGCCCAAATACATCAACTATCCCAACATGCCCAAGTATAGAAATGTAAAAATATCACAGTTATTATCCGACGCTGACAGCATAC
>Ga0209444_10001023_pt1 | contig 15519 bp, 16 predicted proteins | sample LauGreFaBDMM15DN_2_FD_188215 | JGI IMG/M metagenome (GOLD analysis project Ga0209444, IMG submission 188215) | Freshwater lake microbial communities from Lake Michigan, USA - Fa13.BD.MM15.DN (SPAdes) (version 2) | ecosystem: Environmental > Aquatic > Freshwater > Lake | place: Lake Michigan...
CAGAGATTTTCGTGGAATGTTAGGAAAAAAACCAGAGCTGAAGCAACTTGCTGCCCAGCTAGAAACTGACCGCAGGTTAAACCTTTTGGTTGATGTCACTGAAAGATTAGATCGACTCCCAAGGCACATCTCGATGCATCCTTGCGGCGTAATACTCGGTAACGAGCAGCTTCTTTCACACACCCCGGTTGAGCCAAGCGGTCTGGGGCTTCCGATGAGTCAGTTCGATAAGGACGATATGGACCCAATGGGAATGCTCAAACTAGACATTCTTGGGGTCAGGATGCAATCGAGCATGGCCTACGCGATTAGGGAAATAGAGCGGGTCTCCAAAAAAAGCATCGATCTAGATTCCATTGCGAGAGATGACGCGGAAACTTTCAAGCAAATAAGAACCACCAACACCCTAGGTGTCTTTCAAATTGAAAGCCCAGGCCAAAGAGAGCTAACCGGTAAGCACCAGCCAACGCAGTTCAATGATCTGACAATACAAATTTCCCTGTTTAGGCCAGGGCCCATGAAGGGCAACATGATCTCCCCCTACCTAGATGGCAGGCATGGCTTTATCAAGCCTGATTTTATACATCCAGATTTAGAGCCGATTCTAAAATCCACCCACGGCGTTGTTATCTTCCACGAGCAGCTACTGAAGATTCTGAACGTTATGACTGGTTGCTCTCTAGCTAAAGCCGATGAGCTTAGAAGGTCTCTTGAAAAAGACCGCAAGTTTGTTGAGAAGTTCTTCAAAGAAAACGCCACTAAGCGCGGCTACTCGAGATCTGTTGTTGATCGCATCTGGAGCGTACTTGATGGCTTTGGAAGCTTTGGTTTCTGCAAGGCTCATGGGGCTGCCTTTGCACTACCGACCTATCAAAGCGCCTGGCTAAAAACTCACTACCCAACTGAGTTTTTAGCTGGCCTATTCACCCACGATCCTGGGATGTATCCAAAGCGCTTGCTGCTAGCCGAGGCCAGAAGACTCGGGGTGAAAATTCTTGGGGTTGATGTCAATAAATCCAAAGACGAGTACCTCGTTGAGAAAACTTCAGACGGATTAGCTATTCGTATGGCCCTTACTGATTTGTATGGAATCTCCGGGGCAGAAATTAGTCGCATTATCGAAAATGCTCCCTATAAGGATCTGGCTGACTTCTATTTGCGAGCTAACCCGGGAAGGGCTACCGCTAAGAACCTTGCGCTAATCGGTGCTCTAGATCAACTTGGTGCTAACAGCCAAGATCACACACGAGGAGATGTGCTCGAAAGAGTTAGGCAACTAAGCGCCTTGAAATCAAGACCTAAGCTAACAAAAGATCAGCCGATGCTTGATTTTGACTTGATTGATTTGATGCCCAAGGGAAACCCGGAATTCACCAAAGAACTTCAGCTAGAAAGCGAAATGGATCTACTTGGCATGGATGTCACGGACCATCAGCTGTCTAAGTATCAGCCGATGCTTGATCAAATGGGCGTTGTTCGAGCCAGCGAGCTTGTTGGGCTTAGATCTAAAACAGATGTTCTAGTTGCTGGAGTAAGGGTAGCCACCCAGTCTCCCCCTATGCGTTCAGGAAAAAGGGTTGTCTTTATAACCCTCGATGATGGCACAGGGTGTTCGGATGCAACATTTTTTGATCAGGCCCAAGAGCGATCCAGTCACGTGCTTTTCAATACCAGACTCATGGTTGTCTCTGGTAAAACCAGAAGAACCGGAGTCAAAGGAGTTTCAGTAATGGCTGAAAACGCGTGGGACCTAGATCAGCTGTGGCAGCAATACCGTCAGAAAAATTTAGTCGCGGTTGAAAATTGACAACAAGCGAAGAATTTCAACGTAAAGCCATATAAGAGTAACGGCAAGACCAAAAGCTGCGCGCCATTCCATGTCCACTGGCCACTTGTCTCTAGCTCCCACGGTGATGGTCTCGAAGTCTAGATTTAGAGTGAAGGCAGCAAGACCTGCTCCAACTAATCCAGCAAGCCAACCAAAAGCAGAACCGTAAACACCTGATTCACCTGAAATAAGAACAAAACCTAGGTTGATAACAGCAAAGATCATGTAACCAACGATTGCAAAGGTCATGATTCTGGTGAACCTAGCGTCAACCTTGATCCAACCAAAGCGGTAAGCGGCAAACATCGCACCAGCGGTAGTCAAGGTTGCCAAAACTGCAGACTGAACGATGCCTGGGTACATAGCCTCGAACATGGCGGAAATTCCACCCAAGAAAATACCTTCAACTGCTGCGTAGGCAACAATTACAGCTGGCATTACCTTCTTAGAAAAGGTGATCCACAAAGCAAGACCCAAACCAACCAGCATCGCTGGGAACCACAGAGCCTGCAGTGGCTGGAAGAACCAAGTTGCAGCGGCTGTAATCAGCAACACAACAAAGATTGCTGCTACCTTGCCAGCTGTTCCCTCAACGGTCATTGGCTCATTTTTGGAAGCAATCTTCGAAAACTCTGCATCTACAAGTTCCTGAGGAACCTCACGAGCAGCCTGTAATCCGGTTTGCATTGAGCGGTTAAACACTGGGTTGTGGGACAAGATGTTCTCCTTTTGTCTATTGATGTAAATTCTAAGCTGATTTGCTGAAAGTTAGCTGAGCGTTAGCTCTCTGGCCAGTATTTCAACATGCTCAGGGCTAATCTGGTGCCCGCCGGGGTGCATCAGGACCTCAACCTTGGCTCCCCAAGATTGAAACTCCTTGATCATTTCCTCCGTTTTTTGCGTTGGTGAGTAGGGGTCCTTTTCTCCGTTGGCAATGAATACGAACTTATCCTGGAGGTTTGGCTTGAATTCTGTCTCCACAAAAGCCCTAGTAGTACCAAAGGCAAGAATTCCTCGAAGAAGCTCAGGATGGACCGTTAGCAAAGCACCAGCCATGTGAGCTCCGTTAGAAAACCCGACAGCAGTTACCCGTGCCGGGTCAAACCCGTAGTGCTTAATCGCTAGCTCGAGAAACTCAGCCAGGAACTGAACGGCTTCAAGCAGGGTGTCTTCCTTGGCGCTAAAGTCCTCAAAATACTCGAAGAATCTCACCATGCCATCCTGGCTAACGAGGCCCCGTGGAGACAAGATGTTAGCTGAAGGATCCAGGGCCTTACCCAAAGACAATAGATCAAACTCATCCGCACCAGACCCGTGCAATAGCAAAAGGGTGTTCGCGGATTGCGCAGATGGCAGCCAGACGTGTGGTCTGGACAGTTTTTCTTCAGGCACCGTCTCAGTCTAGATTTCAATTCAGAATTTTTAGGAGTTAAACAAAAAAGTAGCCCCGAAGGGCTACTTACTTGTGGACCTGAGGGGATTTGAACCCCTGACCCCCTGCATGCCATGCAGGTGCGCTACCAGCTGCGCCACAGGCCCTGATGTGTAACTTTGTTAGCCTAGCTCAAACTGGGGCTAGCTGACAAAGAAGTTAGCTTTAGTTCTGGGCAGTCGCTCCAGATTCTTTCGAGCGAGTAGTAGACGCGATCTTCCTCGTGCATGATGTGGCAAATGATTTCCCCAAAGTCTAAAAGCACCCATCGTCCGCCGGCTTTTCCTTCGCGACGAAGTAGTTTGATGCCTTGCTCTAAGAGCTTTTCTTCGATGCCATCAGAGATTCCAACGACTTGGCGCTCATTTCTACCAGAGGCAATCAGGAATATATCAGTTAGTGGCATGTGTGACGAAACATCAAGTGCGACGATGTTTTCAGCTACTTTGTCAGAAGCGGCCGCTGCAGCTAGTTCTGCAACTTCAATTGCTTTTTTAGTAGCGCTCACAAACACCCATCTTTATAAGATCCCAAGCATAAACGCGGCCACCGTAAGTGCTCCTACGGAAATCATGAGGACAACTGTGGACATAACCGCGTAGACCTGCCCCTGGCCTTTTCGGTTGATCAGGGTCAGCTCAACTACCTTGGCCCTAGTTTTAGCAATTCCAGCAGCGCGGATTGGGGCCGCAGAGGAAACGAAGGAGTTGAGGCTATCTTCGGCAACAGCCTCGTCTGCTTGTTCGCTTTCCAAGATAATGGTGATGCTGCCCGTAGTTGGATCCACGTTTGGACGCTGAATTGAACCAGTTGTTACTGCCGGGCCAGAGCCTGAAAGAACAATAGATCCGCCAAGCATGTCCGGCACTCGGTCTAGAATTATTGATGCAGTAACTGGCTCAATACCCAGATTCGCAGTTGAGCCAAAGTTTGAACCGTTTACAGACTCCAAAAAGATGTCAGGTGTGGCAATAACAGGAACTGATCCAGTTAGGGTGTGATCATCAAAAAGCGGTGCCCTGTCAGTTGCAGCAGATTCCTTGAGGTCATTGAGGCCCCGAAGTTCGCGACGAGATCTTGCTACCTGCGGTTCGCTTGGAGGAGGGCTGTAAGGCTCAAAGCCTAAATCGGGGAAGGTCTGCTCTACTGGTTGTTGTGCAACAGTATTTGACTCTGCAGCTCGACGCTCTCTTCGAGACTGGAAAGTGGGGCTATCGCTCATGAGAGCCCCTTGTATAAACCATGTTTACCAATGTACTGAACTACACCATCAGGAACTAGGTACCAAATAGGTTCGCCGTTAGAAACCCTATTCCTGCAGTCAGTTGAACTAATTGACAGCGCCGGAACTTCAACAACAGTTACTGTGCCCTCAGGAACATCAGGAATCTGAAGAGCATGGCCTGGCCTGCTAACCGCAACGAAGTGTGCCAAATCCCAAAGTCGCTGCACTTCTTTCCATGCCAAAATTTGTGCAATAGCATCGCTTCCGGTTATGAAGAAAAGTTCCGCATCTGGATAGCTGTTCTTGAGATCGGTAAGAGTGTCAACCGTGTAAGTGGGCTTGTCTCTGTCGATGTCAACTCTAGAAACTAAGAATCTTGGATTGGCTGCTGTTGCAATAACTGTCATAAGGTAGCGATGTTCACCGCCAGTCACTTCTGGTTTCTTTTCTGGTGCGCCGGTTGGCACGAATACCACTTGATCGAGCTTGAGGGCTGCTGCCACTTCGCTGGCGGCAACTAAGTGGCCGTTGTGAATTGGGTCAAAGGTTCCACCCATAACTCCCAGTCGAATTTTAGCCATAGAGAATTTGGAGGCCTAGTGACCTTGCGAGCTCGAATTCTTGTGATCGTGGCGGTTGGCTACATCGCGATACGAGTAAACAACAAAAGCAAGAAGGATAAACACGCTCATCGCTATGGCTCCGAAAGCAAGAGCAGGAATTGGTAGTTCGCTGTGTTGAATGAACACACCATCGGTCTCAGACAGTATTGCAGCTAGCAAATTGTTCTCCTTAGAAGCGTTATACCTAGAATAACCTAGGCCCGCGTTTGGCCGGCACCTCGAGCCAGCCATTTCGTGCTTGTTAGCTCTCTTAGCCCCATCGGACCGCGGGCATGAAGCTTTTGCGTAGATATGCCAACCTCAGTTCCGAAGCCAAACTGACCGCCATCGGTAAATCTCGTTGAGGCATTGACCATAACTACCGCTGAATCGATTTCGTTTAGGAATCGTTCCGCGTGAGCTTCATTGCTTGTAATTATCGATTCAGTGTGGTGGGTCGAGTACTTCTTTATGTGCTCTAGCGCCTCATCCAAAGAAGCGACCACTTTGACTGCCAAATCCAGCGAATAGTACTCGGCGTGCCAGTCCGCTTCGGTCGCCAAAACAGAATTTGGATAGACGCTGTTTACTTTCTTGTCAGCATGAATTGTCACTCCAGCTGCCGCCAAGCGGTCGAGAACCTTGGGGAGAATAGTTGAGGCCACTGCTTCGTGAACCAACAATGTCTCTAGCGCATTGCAAGTAGCCGGGCGCTGAACTTTAGAATTAAACACAATCTCAACAGCCCAGTCTGAGTTAGCGGATTCGTCGATAAATACGTGGGTCACACCGTCACCGGTTTGAATAACCGGAACTTTTGCTCCTTCAACCACTGCCGAAATCAAGTTTGCGCTTCCCCTTGGAATCAAGACGTCAATTAGGCCACGTGCTGCCATCATCTCGTTCGCACCTTCTCTACCAAAGTCATCAACTGTCTGCACCAGCTCTGGGCTGAGGCCAGAACTTGCCAGAGCATCTTTGAGAATCTTCGACAACGCGATGTTGGTGTTTTCGGCGGCAGTTCCACCACGAAGGACAACAGCATTTCCAGACTTAATTGCTAAAGCACTGATGTCGATAGTCACATTCGGCCTGGCTTCGTAAATAACCCCGATTACACCAAAAGGAACACGAATCTGAGTCAGATCTAATCCATTCTCAAGGATCTTGGCCTGAACTACCTCTCCTATTGGGTCTGGCAGCGCGATAACTTCTTGAATCGAATCAGCAAGAGATTTGATTCTCTCCTCTGTGAGCCTAAGGCGATCCTGCAATCCGGTAGCCAAATTTGATTTGACGGCCTCCTTTAGATCAAGTGAGTTTGCCGAGAGAATCTCTGCGCTGCGTGCAACAAGTAACTCACCAATTGAATTCAAGGCTGCGTTTTTGGACGCAGTTGAGGCAGTAGCAAGTAAGTAGCTAGCGTCTTTAGCTAATTGAATTCTTTGTAACGCGGTCATAATCCGAGCCTAGCCCTGAGCCTTACTGGTTTGTGGTTTGGGTTCAAAGAAGGTTCCAGAGTTAGTTCCAGACAGAACCAAACCAACATTGTCTGCATTGGTGACGATCACTGCAATTCCGGCTTCTGTACACTCCCTAGCTGCCGCAACTTTCGTTATTGCTCCGCCGGTTCCAACACCGGTATTGGTTCCACCAATTTCTAAGGCGCCCATGTCCATATCAAATGGAACGTGGGAAATCAACTTTGCGTCGGGGTTAGTAGGCGGGACATCATAAATTCCATCAACATCACTTAATAGAACCAGTGCGTCCGCACCAATCAGGGTTGAAACCATTGCAGCCAGGTGATCGTTATCTCCAAAGCGAATTTCAGTGGTGGCCACGGTGTCGTTCTCGTTGACAATAGGAAGCGCCTTGAGCTCGAAAAGTCTCTCTAGGGCCTTTCTTGCGTTGTCACGGCTTTCGTGGTTCTGAATGTCCGGAACTGTTAGCAGGACTTGACCGGCAATAATCCCGAATCTTTCCAGTGACTTTTGGTACTTAGAGACCAATCGGAACTGACCTACCGCGGCTAGAGCCTGAAAAGTTTCTAGGTCTGTTGGTTTTTTCTCAAAGTCAAAAAGTGGCATGCCAGTAGCAATTGCTCCAGATGACACGAGGACTATTTCAGTACCGCTCTCCATTGCCTTGGCAAGGGCATCAACGAGGTTATCTATCTTGTCTTCGTTCACTCCAGTAACTGAGTTTGATCCTATTTTTACGACAACTCTTTTTGCACCTTCAAGCCAGTTAGATTTTCCCGACATCTACTTTTCCTCCTCTGACCCAGGTGTGCTCCAAGCTCCAGACTTGCGGTCTTGTTCCATCTGATCGCGGAAAGCGGATCTTGCGTCCATCATCTCTTGGTAGCGCTTTCGACGCTCAGCAGTGGTGCGGCGATCGTTTAGCGGCCCGAACCTAGGATCGGTTCCACGAGGGCTAACAAGAAGCTCGGCGGTGGATGCAATTGTTGGCTCCCAATCAAAGATAATTCCATCTCCCGGGCCAATCACCACGGTTGAGCCAGAGGATGCTCCGGCTTTGAAAAGAGCGTCTTCGATTCCAATTTTTGCCAAGCGGTCAGCAAGATAACCAACTGCCTCTTCGTTTCCAAACTCAGTTTGGGCAACCCAGCGCTCTGGCTTAGCGCCAAGGATACGGAAGAACTCTTCCATTCCCGATTCTTCGCGAACAATAGTGAACTTGTTGTCTTCTTTTCTTACCTGCATCAAAGTGATACGCGGCTTGGCTGGAACATCAGCTTTTGACTTTCGCTCTGATTCAACAAGCTTGCCCATCGCGTACTTAAGTTCCTTGAGACCAGCGTGTGAAGCGGCGGACACCTCGAAAACTTCGAAACCCCTGGCCTCAAGTTCTGGCCGGATAAACGTTGCCAACTCTTGAGCGTCAGGAATGTCTACCTTATTTAGAGCAATTAGAGCAGGTCTCTCGGTGAGCGGCACTTGACCCTCTGGAACTTGGTAGGCATCGAGTTCTTTTAGAACCTTGTCGAGATCCGATATCGGATCTCTGTTTGGCTCAAGAGTTGCGCAATCAATTACGTGTAACAAGGCAGCACATCTTTCGACGTGACGCAAGAACTCTAGACCTAGCCCTTTTCCTTCGCTTGCTCCTTCAATAAGTCCTGGAACATCAGCGATGGTGAACCTGGTTTCTCCAGCCTGCACGACACCAAGATTTGGATGAAGGGTGGTGAACGGGTAGTCAGCAATCTTTGGACGTGCCGCCGAAACTGCAGCGATAAGTGAAGACTTTCCGGCGCTTGGGTAACCAACTAAAGCAATGTCAGCAACGGTTTTGAGTTCGAGTACTACATCGCCTTCCCAACCCGGAACTCCAAGCAGAGCAAAACCTGGAGCTTTGCGCTTGGTTGATGAAAGTGCCGCGTTTCCAAGTCCCCCGACTCCGCCTTCTGCCACGACAAGTTCCATATCGGCTTCGTCTAGATCAGCAATGAATTCTCCGGTTGGCTTTTTCACAATCGTGCCAACTGGAACTGGCAACCTGAGATCTGCTCCCTGGGCTCCATTTCTAAAGTCTCCCGCACCGGCTGCTCCGTCTCCTCCGGCACGATGTGGGTGAAAATGGTAATCAAGCAAAGTTGTGGTGTTGGCATCCGCTACTAGGGTGATAGAGCCACCGTCTCCACCGTTAGCCCCGTCAGGTCCACCAAGTGGTTTGAATTTCTCCCGTTTTACCGAGACGCAGCCTTTTCCACCATCACCGGCGCGCAAGTGAAGGGTGACTTGATCAACAAATGAAATCAATTTCGTCCCTTCCTGTAAATAACTAAAGGCGAGCCTTTGGCTCGCCTTTAGTAGAAACTTTTTTTCGTTCTAGGCTTATGCAGCCTCAACGATGTTTACTACTCGGCGACCACCCTTGGTTCCGTATTGCACGGCACCTGTGGCTAGAGCGAACAAAGTGTCATCCTTGCCCTTGCCTACGTTCTTTCCCGGGTGAAAGTGTGTTCCGCGCTGACGAACAAGGATCTCTCCTGCGTTGACTTCCTGGCCTGCGTAACGCTTTACGCCAAGACGCTGAGCATTGGAGTCTCTACCGTTTCTGGTGGAGCTAACGCCTTTTTTGGATGCCATTTGTTCTAGTCCTTTACTTGATCTCTAGTACTTTGACGCGGGTAAGTTCAGAGCGGAAACCCTGCTTCCTTTTGTACCCAGTCTTGTTCTTGTACTTCTGAATGATAATTTTTGGTCCACGAAGGTCGTTCATGACCTCGGCGGTTACCTTAACGGAAGCAAGGGTTGTGGCATCGGTTGTAACCTTGTCGCCATCTACCAACAGCAAAGCCGGAAGTTGAATTTTGCCACTTTTGTCAGCTTTTACTCGGTCCAAAGTCACGATGGTTCCAACTGAAACCTTTTCCTGACGACCGCCTGCGCGAACTACTGCGTAAACCACTTGTTTTACCTTTTTCTAAGTTTGGATTGTTTCCACCTGGGCAACAAATCCCTAGTCTAATGGGGCCTAAGCCTTGGGGTCAACCGGTCCATCGCTGGTTGCCCGCCTTGGCTTGCGTTTTACCTCTGGCTTTGCCTCTGGAAGGGCCTCAAGAATGGATTCCAGGCCTGCGGCCTTGGAGTCGACAACAGGCTCTGACTTTGCCGACTTCCCGAGTGTTGAGGCTGCGATCTTGGCCATCACGCTATTGATCTCGACAGCCTTTTCAGGGGTTACGACGTTTGCAACATCCATGTGGCCCTTGCGCTTTTTCTCGCTCTTACCTTCGTTGTTAGATCTAGATCTCACAATTGGCTCGTGGTGAACAATCACTCCCCTGGAATCACAAACCGCACAAGGCTCGCTGAAAGATTCCAAAAGCCCGATTCCAAGCTTCTTTCTGGTCATTTGAACAAGCCCCAGAGAAGTAACCTCAGCAACCTGATGCTTGGTGCGGTCTCTTCCAAGACATTCAATAAGTCTTCTGGAAACTAGATCCCTGTTCGATTCAAGCACCATATCGATAAAGTCCACAACGATAATTCCACCGATGTCGCGCAGTCTTAGCTGACGCACAATTTCCTCAGCAGCCTCCAAGTTGTTCTTGGTTACTGTTTCTTCGAGGTTTCCGCCGCTACCGATGAATTTTCCGGTGTTCACGTCAACTACGGTCATTGCCTCAGTGCGGTCAATAACCAGCGATCCTCCCGATGGAAGGTAAACCTTGCGCTCCAAAGCCTTGTCAATCTGCTCGCCCACTCGGTAGTGATCAAATAGGTCATCTTTGCCCGTATAGCTTTCAACACGATCCATCAAATCAGGAGCTACAGACTCCAAGTACTCGGTGATCACTGACTGGGCGTCATCGCCAGCGATGATCATCTTCTGGAAGTCTTCGTTGAACACGTCTCGAACAATCTTTACCAGAAGGTCTGGCTCGGAATGTAGCAAGGTTGGCGGGGTAGCTTTTTTGAGCTTGTTTTGAATCCCGGTCCACTGCGCCTGAAGCCTCTGAACATCAAGAGTTAGTTGTTCTTCGGTTGCTCCCTCGGCAGCGGTTCGAACAATCACACTTGCTTCTTCTGGAACTATGTCCTTCAAAATCTTCTTGAGTCTTACTCGCTCAGAATCTGGAAGCTTCTTGGAGATTCCGTTCATATTGCCGTTTGGAACGTACACCACGTATCTTCCAGGAAGAGAAACCTGAGAAGTTAGTCGCGCACCTTTTTGGCCAACAGAGTCCTTGGTTACCTGAACCAAGATAGTGTCGCCAGATTTCAGAGCAAGCTCAATCTTTCTTGGTCTTCCTTCTAGTCCATCAGCGTCCCAGTTGACTTCACCGGAATACAACACAGCATTTCTGCCCTTGCCGATGTCAACGAAAGCTGCCTCCATGGAAGGAAGTACGTTTTGCACTTTTCCAAGGTAAACGTTTCCAATTAGCGAACCATCTTGGGTCTGCGCAACGTAGTGCTCAACCAAAACCTTGTCTTCAACAACACAAAGTTGAATCTTGGCGTCCTTAGATCGAACCAGCATCATGCGATCTACCGACTCGCGACGAGCCAGGAATTCAGTTTCGGTGATTGTCTGACGACGTCTACCCGAGTCTCGTCCATCGCGCCTGCGTTGCTTCTTTGCTTCAAGCCTTGTTGAGCCCTTGACTCTTTGTGGTTCGTTACTCGGTTCTTTTGGAGCCCGCGGAGTGCGGACCTTTACTACAACGTTTGGAAGGCCCGAAGACTCATCGATAGGCTCTCCGGCTCGGCGGCGAGATCTTCTTCTAAGGTGAGATTCAGACTCGGCTTCTGAGTTTTTCTTGTTGCTTGACTTTTTGCGAGGTTCAACCGGTGGAAGATCTGGCGCCTGAAAAATTAGCGATGTCGCACTTAGCGCAGCAGGCTTAGAGCCTGATTTCGCGGTAGCTTTTTCTGAATCTTTTGCCGCTACTTTTGGTTCGGCTTTTTCTTTCTTTGCGACCTTTGGATCAGCTTTTTTTGAGCTCTTTGGCTCATCTGATTTTGACTTAGTCGCTAAAGGCTTCTTGTCCGTTTTCTTTGGAAGCTTCTCAGCTTTAGCTGAATCGTCTTTTTCTTTCACCATTTCGGTGTACTCCAAGCTGCCGATTGGCAAAAGCCCACACACTTTGCCGATATTCGGCTATCAAATCTGTATCGGCAACTTTTGTAGCCGACTAAACCTTGGTGGTTGCGAGTAATTGCTGTCACGACGCCCTGCCAGCTGCCCAGATGGGTCTTATACCTTGGAGCCGAATTCTCGATAAACCTTTGGCGTCTAGAAGATGTGGCTCTAGCTCACCTAGGTATAAGTATGACATCAATATGGCAAAAGCCCTGAATTGTCGTGGAATACTTGAGTTTATGAGTCAAAAAACAGCAGATCAAAGCCTTATTGGCGCTCCAGTATCGCTTGCTTGGATGCTAATTGCTGGTGGTGTAACCGGTTGGATTGCGGCTCTTGCCCTCACGATCGAAAGACTGAGGGTCGCTACAAACCCAGATGCAGTTCTTAGTTGTGATGTGAGCCCGTTCATTTCTTGCAAGTCCGTTATGTTGACCTGGCAAGCTTCGCTCTTGGGTTTTCCCAATCCCCTAATTGGCCTAGCTGCATTCTTTGCACCAGTTCTGATTGGGTTTGCGATTTTGGCTGGAGCTAAATTTGCTAAGTGGTTCTGGCAGCTATTCACTCTGGGTATGACCGGCGGATTTGTATTCGTTTTTTGGCTTTTCAGCCAGAGCCTTTTTGACATCGGTGCCTTGTGCCCATACTGCATGGTTGCCTGGGCCGGAATGATTCCGATGTTCTGGAAGCATTTCTTGTTTGCAGCTAGCGAGGGAATTGTTCCAGTTCCTGTAAAAACTGTTGGGTTTTTTGTCAATGCCTATGACTGGCACTGGCTATTCACTATCTTGACATTCTTTGGTTTGAGCGCGACTGTGGTTTGGAGATTCTGGGACTTGTGGCCCAGCCTGTTTTAGCTAAACCAAATACCAAGTTCTCTGGTTGCGGATTCAACTGAATCTGAACCGTGAACCAAGTTCTTTTGAACTTTCTCGCCCCAGTCGCGACCTAGATCGCCTCTAATGGTGCCAGGGGCAGCGGTTGTTGGATCAGTTGCGCCGGCTAGAGCTCGGAATCCCTCGATTACTCGTTCGCCTTCTACTCGGATTGCAACTATAGGGCCGGAGGACATGAACTCAATCAGTGGCGCATAAAAGGGCTTGCCCTCATGCTCTGCGTAGTGAGCGGCAAGTTGCTCTTTGCTAGGCTGCAGCATTTTCAGTCCTGTAACAAAGTAACCTTTGGACTCAATTCGGCTAATTATCTCGCCGGTTAGTGAGCGGGCAACGCCATCAGGCTTAATCAAAACTAAGGTCTGTTCCTTAGACATTTACTACTCACTTCCTAAATCTTGACCATCGAGTTTTGCCTTCGCAGCTCTCGCTCTGTCAATTGTGGCACCTGCAATCATTGCCCAGCCCCACATTCCTAAGAATATCGTTCCCAACAAGAACATCAAAGGAACCCAGATTCCAAGCAGCACAACAATCACCTGCAAAACCCATCCAAATGCGTAAGTTCCGCGCTTTCCAAGGACCGCGGGAAACAGCATCAAGATAACCGAAAGCCCCACTCCAACGCCCCAAATAACTGCTGGGTCAGGGTGGACTTGAAGACCAAAACCCACCAGGGTTGCAAAGAACACGACCACGGATTCAAAAACCATAACTAGAGAGCCAAGGGTGGCTCTTGTGGTTCTATTCCGCATCGCTTTCCTCCTGAAGAATTTGCAGGACGTCGCCCACTAGGGAAATTGATCCCGTCACTACAACCATGCCATCAATTTCACTTGCAATTGTTCGGGCACGCTCGAGTGCTTCCCTGACTCCAGTGATTGCTTCGGCCTTGGTTCCTGATTGCTCACTAGCTATCGGCTCTAGTTTAGAAATTTCAAGTGATCGATTTGAGGATGACTCAGTTACAACAAGCCGCTCAAAACAACCAGCGAGCTCGTTGAATACCCCGGCTACATCCTTATCGGAGAGCACGGCAACCAAACCAACTAGTGGCTTTGCAGAAAATTGCGACTTAAGAGAAACTGCCAAGATCTTAGCTCCTGCTGGGTTGTGTGCTCCATCAAGTAACAATTCGGGTTCAGTTCGAACAAGTTGCAATCTTCCGGGGGAAGAAACATCAGCTACGGCTGATCGAAGAACATCATCGGCAATTGGAACTTTACCGCCACCCAAAAAAGCCTCCACTGCTGCAATTGCAACCGCGAGATTGGCGCTTTGATGAATTCCAAAAACGGGAGCCTCGTATGGTCCATACTTTCCCGCCAGACCCGAAACCACAACACGCTGCCCGGTTGAAGTTGCTTGATGGGATTCAACAGAAAATTCTTTGCCGAGCTCGAAAAGAGCTTCTGCCTTCTCACTCGAGACACGTTTTAGAACTTGCATTGCCTCAGCCGTTTGATCCGAAGTGATAACTAGGGCCCCTTGCTTAATGATTCCCGATTTGGTTTCGGCAATTTCTAAAATCGTGTTCCCAAGTCTGTCCATGTGATCAAGGCCGACGGGTGTGAAAACGGCAACGTCGCCATCTGCCACGTTTGTGGAATCCCACGCGCCACCCATGCCAACTTCCAACACCAGAACATCCACCGGCGCATCGGCAAAGACCGCAAAACCCAGAACCGATAGCGCCTCAAAGAAGGTAAGTGGGGCTTCTGATTGGGCTGCAAGTTCCTGGTCCACCATTTCCAGAATCGGCTCAATGTCCACATAGACGCCATAAAGAACTTGATCACTTACCGCTTCACCATCGATTGCCATTCGCTCAGTGAACTTCAGAAGGTGTGGTGAGGTGAACCTTCCGGTTCTAAGGCCATGCTCACGCAAGATCCGCTCGATAAATCGGGTAGTCGAGGTTTTTCCGTTGGTTCCAGTGATGTGAATCACACGGTAAGAGCGTTGCGGGTCCCCTAATAGTTGAACCGCTCTTTTGGTGGGTTCAAGTCTTGGTCTGATTTTGTTCTCGGGAACCCGCTTCATTAGCTCTTCTAGGACGAAGGCGGCCTTGGACTCCCAGTACTTTTCGTCGTGAACTTCTGCGCTCAAAGCTTTACTACCGAAATCTGAACCTGCTGATTGTCACCAACTGCAACTGCGCCAGAAAGTGCTGCTGATTCGCTATAGCTTATTTCTAAAGTTAGAGTCTCGTTCTTTACAAGGTCCTCGTGGGTCTTGACTGCTTCCAAGACATCCTTGGCTGCTATCAAAGTTGTAGCGATCCGGTCTGAAACATCAAGGTCAGAATCTTTTCTGGCTTGCTGTACCGCACGAACTACATCGCGAGCTAGTCCTTCGGCTTCCAGCTCTGGAGTTACCACCCGATTTAGAATCACAAAACCACCAGCTGGCAAAATTCCAATTAGCTTCTCGGCGCTAGATTCGTCTTTGGCAACCAGGTTGAGTTCGTACTCGCCCTCTACTAGTTCAACACCGTTCACTAGAACCTTGCCCTGAACTTGCTCCCAGTTTCCAGACTTTGCGGCCCCGATGATTTCCTGAACTTGCTTACCAAGCCTTGGCCCCAAGGCGCGAGAGTTTACGGTCAACTGTTGTTCGACTCCAAAGTCTTTGGTTGATTCAACGGCAAGTTCAACAAGCTCTACTTCTTTGACGTTAAGCTCCTCGGCGATTATTTCAGCGAACTCATTTAGCCCCTTGGCTCCTGGAGTTACAACAGTCAACTTTGAAAGCGGCAGGCGGACTCTTAGTGAATTGGTCTTTCGAAGACTAAGCGCCACAGAACTAACAATTCGTATCTGGTCCATCGCCGAAACCAAGTCTGCATCGTATTTCAAGCCCGAGGCCTCTGGCCAGCTCTGCAGGTGAATGCTGCGGCCGCCAGTTAGTCCCCGCCA
>Ga0209444_10001026_pt1 | contig 15510 bp, 5 predicted proteins | sample LauGreFaBDMM15DN_2_FD_188215 | JGI IMG/M metagenome (GOLD analysis project Ga0209444, IMG submission 188215) | Freshwater lake microbial communities from Lake Michigan, USA - Fa13.BD.MM15.DN (SPAdes) (version 2) | ecosystem: Environmental > Aquatic > Freshwater > Lake | place: Lake Michigan, USA...
GTTTAATAGGGAAGTGTAAACTTCACATTTGGACCATAATAAATATAATTACCAATTTTAATGAATGTTCTTGCGTAGTAAGTAGACCCTCCACTTAAGCCAGTCATATAAACTGTCATAGGACCGGTATTTGGAGAAGAGTCATAGCCAGCGCTATTGCTAATAGTAGGATTAATAATAGTATTCCAACAAACTCCTTTAAGTGTGAATTTAGAATAAGCGGTAGTAATCGAACCATTATAAGTCGCACTGTTACTGGTAATATTTGAAATAACCCCAGCTGCTATTTTAGGAATAGGCACTTTGCCTTTCACCCAATTGGAAGCATTGCCATTCATAGTGAAGCCGTACAAACTATACAACACTTCAAATTGTCCAGGCACATAAGTGATATTATAATTGGTTGGAGAGAAAGTACCACCTGTTGCATTCGTTGGCGTAATAGCATATAACCCTGGACTATCTTCGGTATTTGTACCACCAGCAGCAGTTAGTGTGACGGATCCAATGGCCTCATTGTTAAATAATCCATTTGAGGTAAAATTAGTATTCCCTGTTCCTAATACTAATTTAGAGCCATAAAACTTTTGGAAATAAGAAGCAGTAATTGTCAATGGTGCAGCAGTAACACTACTTAATGCAATTGGAATAGTAATATTATCGGCTGCTGTACTAGTTAATACAATTGTGCCTGTATAATTTCCTACCCTTGCATTTGAACCTGCCCTTACATATACAGTTGTATTGGTTACCGTACCACCAGATTGTGATAAAGAAACCGTATTTGCATACGTGACGTTATCTCTCGAAACTTGAAAACCGTCAGAAGGAGTTACCACAATATTTTGATAAATATATTGACCCGAAACATTGATTGTATTTGCATTTGAAGCAGTGCCATACGTTGTACTTAAAGCATATATATTGGTAGTCGTTGAATTGATAATAGGCTGTCGAACGTTCACTGTCAATGTATAAGTGTCACTGTAATTATTAGTTACGAATTTATTATAGTTATAAGCGCGAATACCCACTTGTGCATTGTTCACCAATGCCGACGGAGTACCAGATATAACCCCTGTTGTTGTATTCATTGTTAGTCCAGCAGGCAGAGGATTTAATAATTCGAAACCAACTGGTGTAGCATCTGTAACAGTAGGCGTAATACTAATACCGCTAAAGTTTAAATAAAAATCAGTTGGATTCGGATAGATAATGGTAGGTGGTAATGTGGTAATATTAATATCAACAGGATAGGTATAATTACAACTAGCTTTGGTGTAATTATAATTAATCTTATATAATCCAGGCGTACTCAGTCCTGGTGTAAATGATCCCGTTGCATTATCAATGAGTAATCCTGTAGCCGGGGTGGTGGAAAAAGTACCAGTCAATGGCCCAATTATAAAATTTACTTTTTTCAAATTCAAATCATTTTCATTAAATCGATACGCACCATAGGAAACAGATGTAAGACCATCTGTTAAAACAGTCACTGTTACTTTAGCTGTATTAAAACATCCAACACCTCCTGTACCCGTAACTGTATAAGTAGTTGTTGAAAGTGGTTTTGCTATTGGACTAGCAATGGTGGTGCTGCTTAAACCAGTTGCAGGTGTCCATAAATAATTCGTAGCTCCGGTTGTTGTGAGGGTAGTAGATACACCAGGACATATTGTAAGATCCGTTATAGTGTTTACAATAGTACCAGTTGATGCGCCAGATGTATTTGTCAAAGCAGCTACAGCATTAGTAGAGGAAGTTCCTCCCAAATAAAAATTATCGCCTGATGGCGCAGAGCATGCATTTTGAATATAGCTAACTCTTGGAACGTTACTTGATGATGTCCCTCCAGCAAATATGGTAGTAGAAGGTTCTATATAAGGGGAACAGGCATTCTGATTTAATTTACTCACAGAAGTATTTGAAGACGAAGATCCTCCTCGATAGAATGATATTGAGTAGTCTATTAAAGGGGTACAGGCACCTCCAACAATTGAAATTCTGGAAGTTACACTACTAGAGCCACCGCCAGCATAAATCAACATAGTATAATCTAAAGCTATACTACAAACACTATTAGAATTCAAAATTTTTGCAGCAGTTGTTGCAGAATTTCCACCTCCATAAAAATTAGGATAATTTATTTCACCATGATCACTTGCATCATTTGTAATGGTAACCGATGTAGTAGTTGTGTAGTTACAAACCCCGTAAGTATAAGTAACCGTATAAGTTCCAACAGTACTTGTATTTGGTGTAATTTCACCAGTTAGTGTATTTATTTTTAAATTAGAAGATGAAGGTGAAAATGTACCACCTGTGATTCCCGTTAAAATAACAGTTTGAGGAGTTGTAATTGCTCTATTAATTAATGCAGATGGATAATTAAAGCTTGTACTAGTAAAATTACCATTAACAACATTAACAACTACTGAAAATACACTTCTACAACCTGTGGTTCCTGTTGCAGTTACCGTATAAGTTGTCGTTGAGGTAGGACTTGCCGATGGACTTGCTATAATGGCACTACTTAATCCTGTCGCAGGGGACCAAGTATATCCTGTAGCATTCAAACCAGTAGTGGTTAGAATAACACAATTCCCATTGGTGATTGTTGGGTCATTAATGCTAGTAATAAAGGTTCCAGCTGTATTATTAGCACTAGTATTTGTAATATTTGCAGAAGGATTAGTAGAGGTAGTACCACCCATATATATATTGGTAGGGTTTGGAATTGCACAGGTTCTTGATGCAATGCCCCCGGAAATACTACCGCCATAATTTCCACCATGATAAAAAATTACAGTGCTATCATAGGTGACTTGACAAAGAGATGGTGCAATGGCACTATTTGATACAGTTCCTCCAAAATTTCCTCCACGATAAAAAACGACAGTTGAATCAATTCGTACTTCACAGATAGAAGGTGCAATAGCACTATTTGATACGGTTCCACCATAATTTCCACCACGATAAAATGCAGCAGTAGAGTCAATATAAATTGGACAAGTTTGTACGTCAATAGGTTTAGAAATAGTACCACCATAATTCCCTCCTTTATAAAAAATAAGGGTGCTATCATAAGTAGGAATACATGCATTCGCAGTGTAATTTAACTTAAAACCTGATGCGTTAGAAGTGCCTCCATAATATGGCCCAACAACTTGTGCACTTAAACACAAGGTCCCCATGATAGACAAAAACAATAATAGATACTTTCTTAAGTTCACTTCTTAAATTACTTGCTTAATTATTTAATTAATTAGGAAATGACCTTACGCCTCTTCCACCTGTTCCTGGGTTTTGGCCATTGTTATGGGTGCTTCCATTTAAAGCTGATCTTTCAGAAACTCTTAGCATGTCAGGATAAGTACCCCATGTTCCTTGAAAATCACCTCCTTTGATATAGTTACCTGTATTAGCACCTATTGCGAATGGCCAACCAGGTGTATTTGCATTACCATCTGTCCCTAAACTACCGTCCCCATTGGCGGTTGTAAAGTTTGAAAAGTCATATCCACTGCCACCTCCAACAACTTGTTCTGATAAATTTCCTCCCATTTCCATAATTCCATAATAGGTAGCCCCTGATTGGGCTCTTGTAGTAGTGCTATTTGCAAAAGAGCCTGAACGGTAAGGTGCTCCATTTTGATCATTCCAACTATACACTGCCAATCCATCATATAAACCAACTTCTCCATGTCTCATTGAATTCGTGCCATAGTTGTTGCCATATCCAGTAGCTTGTCTTATAGCGGTACTACCCCAAGGATATTCGTTGGGAATGGGATTTAAAGGACCTCTACATATTTTTTCGTACTCAAATTCATTCATGGGTCTAAGCCCCGACCAATCTAAGTAAGCAGTTAAGTCAAGCCAACTTAAATAAGTAACAGGAACCCATGTATAACCGGCATTTCTAAAAGCAAAAGTTGCTGGAACTGTATTAAAAACTCCAGCAACACTGGTGTAAAGGCCAGTATTTATATTTGCACCAAAATCTTGACCCGTAGAATTTGGGTAACGAGCACTCCATTTTGCAAGTCTTGTAGCTTGCTCATTATATGAAATTGAATTTAAAAAATCCAAATAGCTTCCAGTGCTAATTTCATATTTCATACACCAAACTCCATTATACCCAAGCGGAAAACTTGCGGGTAAAAAATTGGGACATCCTAGAGAAGGGCTTGAAGTATAAACTGTGGATGCTCCAAGTCCTGCAGCCTGGATGGCAGCAGTTATTTTTAAAGGAGTTGCAGAATTGTTTCCATTTGAAAAGTTATTTGTATTTGTATTTCTACCGTCCCCTATATAAAATTCTCCTTGTGGCACATAGACCATTTCAATACCCAATATTTTGAAATTATCATTAGAAGTAGGGGTAATTACCGGGCTAGTAGTTAATGAAGTATTTAGTTGAAGCGTAATGGTATGTGATGGTATATTACCAATTCCATTGTATTGACGTCTTATAAAAACGCCCATTCCATCACTTACTGCATCAAAAGTTAAAAGTTTAGCAGCGGCACCACCAGTTACTGCAGCGGCAATATGATCACTTGACGTGCTACTTAGCAAAGCAGTTGCCCAAGCATTGGTACTGGAACAAGCCTGTCTTTTAATAAACAACCATACCCCATCATAATTATTAGGGCCACCAGTAATTTTCCAACTATTGTCCCATGCAATGGTAAAAGTCAAGGTTTTATTAGCATCATTATAACTTGGAGTAGAAATGGTTAAGTTATTGGCTTTTGTTGTTTGAATAACAAAAAACATTAAAAAAAAGAATAATAAATATTTTTTCATATGTGGTTTTTTCAATTTTAAATTATTACGGGTATTGGAAAGATCTAACACCTCTACAACCATTATACTTTGAGTTATTCCAATCTGATTTGTCCCCATTCCATTGATATCCTAAATACATGGATCTATCTGAAGTTTGTAATCTAGAAGTTGTAGATCCTATTTCATACCAACCTCCTCTAATAATTGTTCCTGAACCCACTCCCCCATTGGAAGGCCATCCCGTAACGTTTGCATACCCTCGAGCTGTTAAAACACCATCTCCATTGGCTGTGGTAAAACCTGAATAATCATAACCACTACCTCCAATACATTGTTCCCAAACATTACCTGCCATATCCAAAATACCATAGTAGGTGGCGCCCGCCTGCACTCGGTTAGTAGCCGCCTTAGCAAATACGCCCCCCCTTGATGGAGTATAATTCCAGCCTGTGTAAAAAGCGGGACCGTCTGCGTTGGTTCCAGGACCAGAGTTTACATTGCCATAGTCACTACCATATTGTCCATTATAAAGAGCTGTTGTACCCCAAGGGTATTCATTAACAACTGCATTCATTGCAACTGGAGGGGATCCTGCGGTAGCAGTATTTGAACCTCTACAAGCTTTTTCAAATTCAAATTCAGTCATGGGTCTTAACGCTGACCAGTCTAAAAAAGCGGTCATTGTTCTCCATATAACATTCCCTTGCGCAATCCAAGGATAGACCGTTGAAAAAACGGCTGGAACCGTATTATAAACTCCTACTGTAGTTACCCTAGTCTGCATTCCCCAGTTGTTATAATCAAACCATGAATTTATTACATTGGGTAAAAGAGTGGTTCCTGCCTCTTGCAATATAGTTGTTTGTTGATCATAGGTTAATGTATTCAAAAATTCAGTAAATATTCCTGTAGTTGCTTCATATTTCATGCAATAAAATCCATTATACCCTAAAGGAAAAGCTGGAGGTAATAATCCAGGGCATCCCAAAGAAGCAAGCGCTGTATAGTTATTTGCACTGCCGGCACCAGCTGTTTGAACTGCTGCAGTTACTGCAAAAGGACTATTAGCAGTACCATTTGAAAAATTATTCGAGTTTGGATTTCGTCCATCTCCAGCATTAAAAGATCCCTGAGGAACGTATACCATTTCAATGCCATATATTTGAAAATTATCTTGCGAACTCATAGTGCTTGATGGATTTGTACCAGATGTACTTACATCCAATTTTAACCAAACTGTTGTGGTAGGAACTGAACCAGTAACATTTGATCCATATCTTCTTATAAATACTCCCATACCATCACTAACTGGATCAACTTGAACTTCTGGGGAAGTAGTACCGGCACCATTTTTTGCAATATGATCGCCGGCAGTAGTACCTAATTTCTGATGAACCCAGTTATTAGTTCCAGAGCAATTTTGTCTTTTTATAAATACCCAAACTCCATCCCAATTAGCAGGACCAGTAGTAATACTCCAACTGTTGTCCCAAGCAATTGTGAATCTTAATGCTTTGTAGGTAACACCGCCACTAGTGTAACTATCAAGGTATTGAGTTGTACCAAGTACTAAATTATTTGCGGAGGCTTGCGATAAAAAAAGCAAACAGCCTACAATGATTAAATAAAGCTTCTTCATATTTATTTTTTTATTTTTTATATTTATATTTTTCATTTATAATACTTTTTTATTTATTTATGCATTTTAGTAATTTCTAATACCTCTTCCTCCATACGCTCTGTTTTTATTAGCACTAAAATTTTCGACTGTCCCTGCAAAATAAGTTCTATCAGAAACTTGAAATTGATTGGCACTACCACTATTAGTATAATGACCTCCCCCTTTAATAATTGTACCTGAAGCAACTCCTCCATTACTTGGCCAACCTGTTACATCAGCTAATCCCGTTTTAGTTAATACGCCGTCTCCATTTGCGGTTGTAAAAGTTGAATAATTATTCCCTGTTCCGCCTCCCACACATTGTTCAAAAACATTTCCAGCCATATCCATAATACCGTAATAAGTAGCACCTGATTGAACCCTGTTAGTTGAAGCAGTAGCAGCAAAACCAGACCGAGTAGGACCCTGATCATAGGCTGCATTCACCATGCCATCTAATAAAGCATTATAATATTCAGTGGCTGAATTTCCGTTTGTTTGCCATCCATAAATCATATTAAGTGTAGTAGCATTACCCCAAGGATATTCATATGCTACCGGATTTATAGGACCTCTGCATGCCTTTTCAAATTCAAATTCAGTCATGGGTCTTAAACCTGACCAATCTAAATAGGAAGTTAAATCCTGCCAGTTCATGTGAGCTGCAGAGATAAAGGCGCACCATGTATAACCACCAGGGTATCCAAAAATAGCAGGCACACTATTATTAGTTCCTGGAGTAGTTATATAAACAAATTGCCTGTAATTGGCGTTGTTCCAATAAATATTATTCTGAGTAGGGTTCCTACCCCAAACAGCCAGTCTACCAGCTTGTTGATCATAAGTTAGTGTATTTAAATAATCAACTATTTGTTGTTGACTGATTTCGTATTTCATGCAATAAAATCCATTATAACCTAAAGGATAAGTACTTGGAAGTGGAATTACACATCCATAAGTGGGATTACTTGTATAATTAGTATAAGCGCCGATACCCGCGGTTTGAATTGCACTTGTTATTTGTACTGAACCTATAGTATTTCCTTTAGAAAAATTATTAGTATTTGTAGAACGCCCATCACCAATATAAAAACTACCAGTAGGAACATACACCATTTCAACACCAAATACTCTAAAGTTGTCGGCACTTGAAGAGGCACCTATCAAATTTGGCTGATAAAGACCAGACAATTTAATAGTTACCGTAGTGGCAGTTGTTAAATTCCCGATTTGATTATTTGCTGAAACATTTCTATGAATAAAAACACCCATACCATCATCAACTTTATCGATGATCAAGTTATAAGTATTTGGAGTTGTTATGGTATGTTCAGATGCTGTGGTGCTTAGTAAAGCATGAGACCAAATACCATTGGCAGCACAAGGTTGTCTTTTCACAAATACCCAAACAGCGTCCCAATTATTAGGACCTTGCTCACCATTTACCCTCCAACTATTATCCCATTTGATGGTGAATGTTAAGGTGTTGTTAGCACTACTATAAGCAGGGTTACCAATCACTAAATTATTAGCAAAGGATTGACTAGTAATGAATAGTAGGGTAAATAAATAAATTGTTTTTTTCATATTATTAATTATTAATTACTGATTGCTGAGTTATATAAACCTAATTCTGTTGAATTATCTTGTCCAAAAATCCCTTGATCAAACTTATAATACAAAACCAATTTAGTAGAAGGATTTTGATCAGAGGTTGCATTGGGATTGATACTTGAGAACATATATTTTTGAATAAAATTAGTAGGCGAAGTAGGCACTGCAATCTTCCAAATTCTTAATTCATCAATGGAGAAATTTGCATTGGCGCCTGCCCCATTGCTATTGGAGCCGAGTCTGAATAAACTTGGTAAAATGGTTGAACTACTTGTCAAAGAAATGGTTTTAACCAATCCAGCATTTTTATATACTTTTAAACTGGTGCCTCCTCTAATGAAAGCCATATGCACCCATGTATTGGCAGGCAATGTAGTAACCGTTTCCCAAGTAGAAGGTCCTCCTAAGTCTGTTGCTAGTATAGTTAAATTGGTAGTACTCTTACCAATTTGCAAAGCATTATTAAAATAGGATCCATATATACGATCATTGGCTACATCAGACCCTGTATTTTTAATCCAAAATTCAATAGTAAAGTCAACAAGCGAATCTTTAAGATAAGCCTTGCCTAAAGCATAAGATCCAACGCCATCAAAATTTAATGCATTCCCCAAGTCTGAATTCACATATTGCATCGCTTGTAAATTGGGCAAAGACACCTGCGCTTCACTTGTTAAATGAAGCGCCATCATTAATATTATAAAATAAATTACTTTTTTCATTTTGGTTATTGTAAATCGCCTGTTAATAATACAGAACCACTCGCATAAGACATTGCTGTCGCAATAGCATATATACCGGAAGTAGCATTGTAATTGTACCTATTATTATGACCAGAAAAACTAATGGTATTGTTATCCGATTGTAAAATCATACAAGAGAATCCAACAGGAACTGTTGGGTCAAATGTAATTGTAAATGTATTTGTTGAACCTACCAATACCTTTCCATTATAAGTAATCGCGTTAGAAGCATTAATGGTTAAATCAGCATCTACAGAAACCAGCGCTGCATTAAATCCAGACAGTGTTGAATTAGCAGTTGTTCCAACGATTGCTCCAGTAATATTTACATTGGCTAATGTTTTTGTACCCGCAAAAGTTTGTGCCCCGTTGGTGACGATACCACCATTGGTTCCATCTGCTGGTGCTAATACAATTGAAGTTCCACTGATGGTAGCTCCTTTTACATTTGAAGTTGAAGCAATGGTACCCACTGTAGATACCCCAGCTGCTGGAGCTGCTGCCGATGACCAAGTAGTTCCGTTAGACACCAACACATTACCTGAACTACCTGGTTGTATGCCTTGCAATGCACTAGTACCGTTTCCAATGATGACTGAATTAGCAGGGAATGTTTTAGCACCTGTACCACCATTCGCTACACTTACAGCGGTAGTCAAACTAATGGAACTTGCAGTAAATGCTCCACCTACTCTACCTGTTCCACTTACATTAAAACTAGAGGATTGTTGTTCTGTGCTTCCATTATTAATATAGGAACCGCTACCTGAAGGTAAATCAGCACCTGTCAAAGCTCTAAATGTAGGTGCATCATCTGCACCTGAAAGTGGACCTGCTAATACTAAATTGGCAGGAACGGTTGCGGTTCCAATACCACCACTTGCAATACTTAATGGAGTTGCTAATGTTAATGAGGTTGCTGTGGCAGCACCTAAGTTAGGCGTTACTAAAGTTGGACTCGTTGCTAATACAATATCCCCCGCTCCAGTTTTACCATTAATGATCGCTACTAAATTTGCGGTGGTTGGTGTTGTTAAAAAGTCTTCAACACCCGTACCATATTCAATTGAGTTTTGATTAGAGCTAAATGCAACGAAGTCCGCATTGCTCAATAATCCGGCTGTCACCCCACTAATAGATGCTAAAGGTATATTCAAATTAATGGTAGGAGTTGATGTAGAACTTGCAACAGTGGAGGTATATGTGCTTCCAGTTGTTGTTAAAGTAATCGGCATGATTTTAGTTACTGAACCACCTGAACTTACACTAGCCGTTAAGATGCCTGTTGTAGGATCTAAATTTAAACCCGTTCCTAATATAATTTCACCAGGTGTACCTGCAGTAGATGCCGATTTATTACCCAATATAGTTTTAGCACTCATAGTTTGTATTTTACTATAAGTCACTGCATTATTTGTAATGGATACGACACCTGCATTGGTCATAGTGACTGCTCCAGTTAAATTAACTGCACTAGCAATGTTACTTGCATTTCCAACTAATATTTTTCCATTGGTTAAATTAGTACCCGCTCCGTCGATAGTTTTAAAAGTGGCAATACCAGCAGCATCAATTGATAAAACTTGATTTGCAGTACTATTATGTTCATTAGGATAAGTAACATCACCTGCAGTAATACTTCCTTTTGTTTTTACATTGGTTATATTTAAATCACCTAATTGAATCGTATTACTTGCTGCTACATTTGCTCCAAACCCGATGGCTGTTGCGTTGGTCAATGCAGCAGTCGCAACCTTAGATCCAGATCCAATTGCGGTGTTTTTACTGCCTGTGGTATTTGGTTGTAAAGCATTAAAACCGATAGCTGTATTGTCATTACCGGTGGTGTTTTTATCATTTGCTCCACTACCTAATGCAATGTTGTTACTTCCTGTATTATAAAATAGTGCTCCATCTCCAATTGCAGAGTTTGAGCTACCAGATACGTTATTAAATAATGCACCATAACCCATTGCGGTATTATTGGTACCAGTTGTATTTATAGGCAATACTTGGCTACCAATCGCGGTATTATAAGAGCCGGTATTTAAAGTTAATGCGACATTGCCGATTGCAGTATTGTTAAGGCCAACAGTATTTGATGTTAATGCGCCATTACCGAATGCAGCATTCGTATTGTCAGTACCACCCCCTAATCCAATAGTTAATCCATTTACAATTATATTACTACTAAAGGTTTTAGCTCCCCCTATCGTTTCGTTGGAACTTAAATCCACAAAATTTCTTATGGCAGATCCTGTACCCCCTTGATCAATGGCTAAAGCAGTGGTTAATCCTGCCAAAGATGTAATATTGGAATTAGCACCAGCTGTTGCATAAGTACTTGCATCCAATGATCCATCTCCTTTTAAGAATTGAGCACTCGTAGCAGATGGAATGATAAATGCAGCTGCCGTTAAATTACCACCTGCAATACCATTTCCACTAATATTAAAATTTGAATTTGATTGTCGCGTTGTTGTATTCCCAATATAGGAACCACTACCTGAAGGTAAGTCAGCGGCTGTTAAAGCTCTGAAACTTGGGGCTGCTGCACTAGATCCTGTTGCAGGTCCTGCAAAAACAAAATTTTGAGTTGCAGTGGCTGCACCGGTACCACCTTGTGCTACGGTTACCTTATCATTGGTAGTTAAAATTGTTGCACTGACATTAGGTAAGGTAAATGTTTTTTCTGCTGTTGCTGGTCCAGTAAATTTAGCAAACCCATTGCCTGTTCCACCAAAAGCACTTCCTATTACAGCAGTGATAGCTGCAGTGCCATCAAATGAATTACCATAGATTAATCTGCTTGTGGCCAATTTTGTAGCAGTAGCTGCATTGCCATTTAAAGCAGCTGTAATTGATACAGCAGTAAATCCACCATTGGCATCTCTTGCAACAATTGCATTATTTGTATTTGCAGCGGTTGCCGTAGTGGCCGTATTGTCAACTTTCCCTGCGGTTGTAATAGTGGCAAGTTTAGTATCATCAATACTTGCACCTGCATCAATATTGGTATTTGAAATACCTGAAATAGTATTAGTAGTTGCGTCAATCGTTTTATTGGTTAAAGCCTCTGCTCCATCTAAAGTAGCAAGTACGCCTGCAGTAGGTAAAGTAACTACAGATGCTGCCGTTGTTTTTAAAGTGATATTAGAAGCATTCGAAGCGGTGGTACCTGTGGTAGTAAAATTAGCACCTGTATTAATGGTACCTCCAAGGGTAAGCGTATTGTTATTATCATTGGCCACGCCTGTGCCACCATTAATTGGGTTAATAACTCCTGTAATGCTTTCACCATTCACTGAACTTCCAGAAATATCAGCCGTGGTAGCAAGTGTACCTGAAGTTGGTAAGGTTAATACAGTGGGTCCAGTTGTTTTGAATGTAATGTCAGAAGCATTGGATCCAGTAGTTCCAGTAGTCGTTAAGTTTCTTCCAAGGTTAATTGTTTTACCTGTGTTATTTACACCTGTACCTCCATTGGCTCCAGCAATGACACCAGTTACTGAACTTGCAGAAATATTACTAATGGCTGTAGATACATAAGCAGTACTTGCAATGGTACTGTCATTAGATGGATAAGCAGCAGTAGGCACTTTTGGAACGCCTGCAAAAGAAGGACTTACGGCTCTCACCACATTGCCTGTACCTGTAGTAGAAATTTCTTCTACTTTACCTGTACCAGTGCTTATTCTTCCTAAAACTTTATTGGCACTTACATTTTGAATTTTATCATAAGTCACATTGGAGTTCAAAATAGCTTGTGTAGTTACTTTATTTGCACCAATAGTTGTCGTTCCATTATTATCAATTGTGATGTCACCAGTCATGTCTACTTTAGCAGCTTGATTGTTAACATCTCCCACAATTATTTTAGCACTTTCTAACAAAGAGCCTATGGAGGACACTCCTGTAATGGTGGTATTTCCAGCACTTGTGATTCTACCTTTCGCATCCACAATAATGGTTGGTACAGAAGTAGCTCCACCATAAGTTCCAGCAGTTACACCAGAATTGGCTAATGTAGTGGAGAAGGTACCAGTACCTACCCCAGTAATATCTCCGGTTAAATTAATGGTTTGATCTCCTGTATTGGTACCCGAAATCGTAGCATCGTCTGTTAAAGTAATTGTTTTTGAAGCAGTACCTCCTACAATACTAAATCCTACTGCAGCAGGTGACAAGGTTAAACCATTCACCGTTTTATTAGTTAAATTTTCTATGCCATCTAAAGTAGCCAATACGCCCGTAGTTGGTAAAGTTAAATCAGTGGTTGCAGTTGTTTTTAAGGTAATATCTGAAGCGTTAGAACCAGTCGTTCCTGTTGTTGTCAATGCTCTACCTGTATTGATATTTCCACCCAGTGTAATTGTCTTTCCTGAATTAGCAACACCAGTACCTCCATTGGCGCCTGCGACGATGCCGGTAACATTGGTGGAAGTACCTACTAAATTTGCAGTGATGGTTCCAGCAGCAAAATTACCACTGGCATCTCTTTTGACAATAGCGTTATTTGTATTGTTATTGGTTGCAGCATTGGCTAATAATTCTGCCGAACGAATATTTATTGATGAAGATCCGCCTACACTAGCTACAGTAGGAGCTACGGCAGTACCAGATAAATCTCCAGCCAATTGAATAATACCTTTTACAGAACTAGCTGCATCCGGTGTAGCTGCAGTAACAAAGGCAGTGGTTGCTAATTGGTTGGTACTTGTTCCAGCAGTTGCTGTTGGTGCAGTAGGCACCCCTGTTAAGGAAGCATTAACAATTGTTTTATTAGTTAATGTTTCTGTTCCAGCCAAAGTTGCTATCGTTCCTGTTGTAGGTAAAGTAATATCTGTTACACCAGTACTATTTAATGTGGTACTAAAATTACCAGCAGTCGTAAAACTATTGGCAGTTAATATATTTCCACCTAATGTGATTGTTTTATTTCCGTTGTCCACTCCGGTTCCACCGAAATTACCAGCAATGGCTTGTGTTAAATCGGCACTACCATCAAAGGCATTACCGTAAATATTTTTTGATGCAGCTAAGGTTGAAGCAGTATTTGCATTGCCATCTAAGCTTGCAGTAATAATTCCAGCTGTAAAGTTACCAGTTGCATCTCTTTTCACCAGTGCATTACTTGTGCTCGAACTTGTAGCCGCAGCAATGGTTGTATTAATTGTAGCCATTGTGGAAGTACTCACACCAGCAAAAGTTTTAACAGTAGGCAAATCGGCCGTACCGGTTAAATCACCAGCTAATAGTAATTTTCCTTTTATAGTTGCACTTGCATCAGCTACTGAAGCATTTGTAACAAATGATGCAACGAATCCTGTTGTTGCAATTTGATTATTTTGTGTTCCTAAGGAAGCTGTTGGTGCAGTTGGTATTCCAGTTAATGAAGGGCTAATCAACGATTTATTCGTCATCGTCTCGGTGCCAGACAAAGTAGCGATAGTGCCAGAAGTAGGTAATGTAATATTGGTCGTTCCCATACTTGTTAAAGTCATACTATAATTACCTGCAGTTGTAAAACTATTTGCAGTTAGAATATTTCCGCCAAGTGTAATTGTTTTGGATCCGTTATCAACCCCTGTTCCACCATAATTAGGAGCAACCGATTGTGTTAAGTCAGCACTGCCATCAAATAAATTACCATAAATGGATCTTGTACCTGCTAATACGGTTGCGGTACTTGCATTGCCAGTTAAATTTCCCGTTACATTACCAGTTAATGAAGCTGATATATTACCAGCGCTAAAGTTACCATTAGCATCTCTTTTTACAATCGCATCATTGGTATTTAATGCAGTCGCAGCATTGGCTAAGATTTCAGCAGTATGAATTGTTGTTGAGCTTGAGCCACCAACACTATTAACAGTAGGTGCAGCTGCGATTCCCGTCAAGTCTCCTGCTAATTTTATTTTACCTTTTATAAGTGTGCTAGCATCCGGTGTGGCTTGAGCAACAGCACTGTCCACAAAATATTTAACAGCTTTAACGGAAGGATACTTTGTATCAGAAGTACCATCTCCACTTACATTCGTGCTTTTATTATCAACATCTTCTTTATAACCAAATCGGGTGATTAAAGTTGCAGTGTCAGCTATCAAGGCAGCTACTTTAGTATTGTTATCAATCATAGCAGATTTATAAACAGACAACATACTTAATGTATCAGCATATTTTATATAAGGCATTAAAGCTGCAGGCATATCTGTATACTGAACCCGATTATTAATAGCTATTGTGTTTGCAGTTATATCTGTTGCATTTTGACTAATATTTGCAGTATTACTTGAAATTTGTGATGTATGGGTAACAATATCAGCAGTATTTACATTTAATAAGTTTTTTAATAAACTAGAATCAGCGTAAATTCTATTAGCAAGTGTTAATGAGTCAGCTTGTTCTTTAAATAAATTAGTATTAATAGAAGACCTATTTTCATCTATCAATATTTTCAATGAATTAGAATCAATACTTTGCTTTGATTTAAGTGTAGTTAAATTAGTAGCTAAGTCTGTTTCTGCAGCTTTTGCTCTTGTTACTTCTGAAGTTAAACTCGCTGTAGTTGAATTAATATTATTTTGAAGTGTAGTTTCCGCCCCTGTTGCTCTTGAAACCTCAGCAGTTAAACTCGCTGTAGTTGAATTAATATTATTTTGAAGTGTAGTTTCTGCCCCTGTTGCTCTTGAAACCTCA
>Ga0209444_10001027_pt1 | contig 15503 bp, 8 predicted proteins | sample LauGreFaBDMM15DN_2_FD_188215 | JGI IMG/M metagenome (GOLD analysis project Ga0209444, IMG submission 188215) | Freshwater lake microbial communities from Lake Michigan, USA - Fa13.BD.MM15.DN (SPAdes) (version 2) | ecosystem: Environmental > Aquatic > Freshwater > Lake | place: Lake Michigan, USA...
CGTTCGTCACCGTATCTTTTGTCAAAACAGTGTAGTTGGTGGCAGACGGCAATGATGTCCAGCTCAAGCCGACTTTGCCATTGCCAGGAACAGCTGCCAAACCCGTAACAGCAGGCAGGGTTAGCGCTGCGACGTCAGGCTGAGTGAGAGAGGTATTGTATATGCGCACATCATACAGATTCCCCGTAAAATAGCCTTCATAACCAGAGCCTGCTCCATCATTACGACCACCTAAAACCAAGCGATGAGCATCCGCAAGAGACATATCATCTCCCGGTGTGCTAGTGACTGTATGGGAAAAAACACCATCCACGTAGAGATCACGGGTGCCTGCAGCTTGGTTCCACACGGCGGCATAGTGACGCCATGCGGGCTGACCTGCCGCAACATTGATCGCACTGCCCCAACCATCTTCATTCGCCACACCGCGCACCGTGAAGCCTGCAAAGTTATCTCCCCCCATCCTGCGCACCTGCCAACCAATGCCACCTTCCCCACGCTTAGCCACCCAAGGTGACCACGTCCCCGGAAACCCTTTGGCCCAAAATGCGATCGAGCACGCGCTGCTAATTCCACCATCAAACGTATTCTGATAGGTTCCACCATCGGCTGATGAACTGTTTGCAATACTAACAGCCACATTGCCAACAAGACTGAGTGATTGACCAGTAAAACCAATGGGAACATCGGAACTGTAGGCCAGCAAGCCGGCATTCGGCCCGACTGCGACTCCGTCATGAGTCCCTGCCGTGGTGAAACCGGAGGAATCTGTTAGATTAGCGCTACCGTTCAGCCAATGGCCGACAAGAGTTGCTTTCGCGGATGATCCAGCGCCAAGTAACATGGCGGCTAGGGTCAATGATTTTAGATACAATGATGACTTTAACATAATGGCATCGAGGCTTGGGATATATTTCATTAGGGTTTGACCAACAGCAATTTGCAGCTATTGGATTTTCGAAACTAGACACTGCTTCCATGTCGTCAAGAAAAAAGTGAGACAATCACGCTCACTCTGAGCGCGGGAACTATTCCACCAGCTCCGAGACCGTATGAAATATCAAATGGCGGGTACGTGGGGACACATACGCGAATAAAAACTTTCGAACTCTTGGCTCGGAAGGCCAGTCTTCGGTACTGACTAAAGTCCATTTTCCTTCTCTCTTCACGTTAACTACAGCGGGCAAAGTTCCATTGTTGGCGGCAACTGCGGACTTGAGAATGCCGCTTTTACCCGGCATAATAACAACAGGTTCCGCCGTTCCGAGTTTTACTCCGATTTCATCAGGCGAGGTATTGATGATCATGCGATCGCCACCTCCGATCTGGTCAGGCGATGTCACCACCTTCAGCACACGAAAGGTTTTCCCGTCTGGAAAAAAAATCAACAGCAGATCTTTGCGCTCGTTTTCCGCGATGGCGATAGAGATTGCAGGTTGATCTTTTCCTTCAATCCAGAAGTCCAAATGCACGCCATCACGCAAGGTTGCGTTGAATGGACCTTCGATGTACGTCAGCGGCACTTCACATTCGATTCGCTCGCTCCCAACAAGGAACATCGGTGAGGCGCCATCCGCGGGATCGAAGCGAGTGACTCGAAAAGAAACTTTAGGCGATTTACTCGAATCGTTTTGGGACATCGCAGGCATCACAAGAAGAATGAACAATGACGCGATGATTTGACAAAGTGATAGCAGTTTCAACATAGAAAATAATTGCAGTTAGATTTCGCTGCTATCGGCAAGCCAGCGGAAGGATTTCACAACAAAACGCCGCCCGAATACTCGATTGATTTGCGATTTTAACAAATTTTCTGCGACCTCGGGATTGTCGAGAGCATCGACATAATCAGGGACACGTTGAACCACGGCCTCGCAAGTAGCACGAGCCAGGATTGAGCCATTTTTTGCCTTTGCTTCGCCATAACCGCGAATGACGAAGGTATCGGAACGCGCTTGGATGATGGGCGCGATCGGGGTTAAAATGTCTGCTTGAGAGATATAGGCCGGTGTGCCTTGAAACCGCGAGCCCAAGGCCGCAGCTGGGAACTTGTATCTCGTGCCGGCGATATTTGCCGTAGTGACTTCATTTCCAGAGCCGCGATAACTTTTGTTAATGTCCACCTTTGGATCTTCTAGGGCTGCTTGGAGGGCCCCGTAGCGTGCCATTTCTGTATCACTTGAACGGCGCCGGTTGACAAACTCGCCCAAAGAGCGGAAGGGGCCACGGAGCTTCACTTGGCGAACGATGGCTTCGGCCAGTTGTTCCAATTCCTGTTCCGTCAGCTCCCGATAACCTAACCAACGATTGGACTCATCGCCCGCACCTGAGGTATTGCCCGCAGCACCTGCTAAGGGCGCGGAGTGACGATTCACGATAAACTTTCCAGCACGCTCCGCCTTGAGCGAATTCCCCGTCATCGTAACGGGACGCTTCATGTGAGCAGCAGCAAGCATGGCACGCCAAGCAGGCTCCGATGTGGAATTGATATTAAAGCCACCTTCCACCATCAAACGACTGGCTGATAGAAGATGAGCTGTGGCCGTGGAGCCCGATCGCGAAGTCAATTCCGTCAATAGACTCGCAGGCGTAGTTACTTTACCACTGAGATAGGGACGATAGGCTGCGATCGGCAGACGCCTGTTGTTTTTAAAGAAATCATCGATCACTACGCGCAACGCACGTTCAGTGCCATACTTCTTAAAGATCGGCCCCGTTTGCGCAGCCATCGAGGAGAAAAAGTATTCATCGAACAGCAAGTGATTTGCTACATAACTTCGATCTACGACTGCCGCAGGAGCCACGCTAATGGTGTAATCGGCGTTATTGAAAGCATTTCTGGTCTGGTATGTGTTTCCCGCAATGTCGCCCCCTTGCCAGGCGAAATACTGACCTAGGTAAAAAGGAAAAGAAGATTCTTTGATCGCAGTTGGCGCAAGTCCCGGCGAGGCATACGAATTCCCAATGGCTTGATTTTGAAAATAATGCCCGCTCCAATTCAGCCCCTCAATGGGTAGCAGGGGCAAATTCTGCAACTGAGCCAGCGATGTAAGAGGGGCCAGTGGTATAGAAACAGCGGCAATGCGTGACTCGCCGCCTGGGCGATTGCTAAAGCCAATGAATGGACGATTTTGCACCACCCCTTCAATGCCATTGATCTGCTCAAAGTTGATGGCGTAGGGGTGCGAAAAGAACGGGGTTTTGGCATCCACCCCTCGGCTTGCGTGTTTGCTCGTGGAAGTCGCGGCCGCAAAAGGATGCATGGGAATGTTGTGAAGCCAGCTTTTGTTAGGCAATTGCTGTTCATCCAGCGTCTTGTAGCGGACATCCAGATTGATGAAGGGAGCCGCATGATTTAGGAGTGCGGCAACTGTTCTCTTGGGATAATTTCTTTCTGAAACAGAAATGGGACTCGGATTGCCCGCCTCATGCCGCCATCCCACTTGGCCACAAAACATAAAGTTCAGGAAATTTTGATCATGTCCCACATGCTCTGCACGCGGCTCGCAACGAAAATCAAAAGTCGTCTGGAAGTCCTGCCCAGCATAAGAAGTTCCGCTCGTCTCCCATCGAGACATATCCGTACGGACAGAAATCGAGTCACTGGCCTTCGCACGGATTTTCCCCGCTACACGCGGCTCACCAGCAAAGGTGGGGCGCCATGCATTGAACTGCTCCGTCATGTTGTGAGCATTAAACCCGCTCGTAGTCGACGCATTATAGGTGAGCAACTTTGCTTCGCCGGGAGCTAAGGTCAGAGAAGGGCCTGTATTCCCTCCTAGGCGCATTGTCATATTGCCACGTGGCCACCCCCAGTTGTATGTTCCATTTTTCGAACCTTCTTCCATCATCGTGAATTTTACATCATTTTTGAAAATGGTATGCTCCACGGGTAATGTATGAAGGAAGCAACTCCACTCCCTCACAAACATTGATACGTTGAAAGGATTCCACAGCGTGATCACCGGGTAAGCATGCATTAGCAAATCGTACTCGGATTCGCCATTTGCATCAGGCGGTGCAGTCGCATTCGTTCTCCGCATGCTATACGAGAGAACCATTTGCATGCGCATCATCACAGGAGCAATGCGGGTCACCGAACTGTTCCATGAAGGATTCAATATCGGATTGACCGCCGATAAATTGTCCATGGCCGCGAATTGTAAGTTCCCTGAGCGCAGCTGTTGTCTGTGCATTTGAGACCAGTGGTAAAGATTCTTCCACGAAAGCACATCGTATTGATTCGGCGCACTGAGCGAAATCAATTTGTTAGGTCCAAGCGGACTTCGAGGCAATCCCGATTGTCCGCCAGGCAAGCCCCAACCAGTTTGCCAGCTCAAGTCCGTACGCTCAAGATACAAGCTGAGATCCTTGCGCAAAGAACCATTCGTCACATTGGCCAGAACGCTTTCTGCATACGGTGTCAGGTGCGAGTGAAACTTCAGATAATCCTCACCCTGATCTGCGAGAGATAGCGAATTGATCGTATGAAATTTATCGCTTGTTATCGTATTTGCCGGAAACTCTTCAAAGTCATCCAAGGCTTTCATGCCTTGAGTACCAGGAGTCGCGTAACCAGCAAGGAGATCGCCGGTGTTCTCTTTCCCTGAACGCTCTCGCTCGTCTCGAAGGTTGATCGAAGCCTTGCAGTTTTCATCGATCACATACCAAGCCATCGCCCCATTGTCGGTGGGAACTTTGCCCGCCTGAATTTTCTCGGTTTCGGCCGCAGAAGTTCTGATTTCATACATGGTTACTGGATCAGCTAGCGTTCCATTTTCGACAAAACCTTGTTGCCGAAGTGCTTCTTGATCCCGGTTCGAAACCAACCATCTACGAAAGAATCGCTCGCGAGTGTAATCGGGCATCGCATCAATGGTCTCATTCCGAGCCTGCCACACCCCTGTGTAATGCGAGTGCTTCACTCCATCCACTGGCGCAGTTTCCGGATTCTTATCGAGAATGCTAGCGGGAGCCGTGATATTGCGATCTGAGCCCATAATTTTTTGCAACTCTCCCAAGGCAACCATCACGGAGAGCCGAGCGTTAGCCCGCGCAATCGAAATGGATGCCCCCTGAGAACTGCTTCGCAAACTTACTGAAGACAGAGAAAGCACGCCGACAGCAATCAACGTGAGCAGCACCATCAACGAAATGGTAACAATCAAGGTAAATCCGCGAGCGCTCGCAAAATGGCGACTTGGCATGATACGAGCTCTTATTTTAGCGCCATATGCGCACTCAAATAATCGATTCATCGTTGATTGCAATTTGGGGATTTTTTGATGTCTGCTAACATTTTTGCAGCAGACAGTGTCATACTAATTGCATTACATCATGCTACAATCAAAAATTTCGTGATTCTGCGACAGCATCGTATGAATACATCTATGAGTCACTTCACTCTGCGATTTTGACGCCGCAAGATCCATCCCGTTAGGCCGGGACAGAGGAATATCACCAGCCCCAGCGCAAAACCATTGCGCCGGTCTGTTTCCATCCACTCTTGCTTGCGCTCGGGCTCTGCTTCGACAACACCGGGGCCGCTTTTCTCGACTTCCACGAACTCCTCATTGCTGACACCAAACATCGGCTGACGCAACGCCAGAAAAATGGCGCGCGCTTTTTGATTCCGATAGTCCGTGCGCAGTGTTTCCGCCTCGCGCGTCATCAAATCAATCCTTGAATTCACAAAAAAATCAGCAATCGATCGAATCTTACGCGGATCTTCTCCCACGGGCCATACTTCTAGCGCTTCACACTGCTCACGTGTGCCATTGCGTGCAAGATAAGATATTTCCTCAGCAATGATCTGTGCATCAGCAGCATGACTCGCCCCCGCGCCTAACAACTTGGTCAAGGATAACTTCAATATCTCCAATCTCTCGGCACTTTCTTTGGTCAGCTCACGCGTTGCCGCGAGATCATCAATCCTCCGCTGAATGCGCATGCGTTCCTTTTCAAAAGGATTGCGCGTCGCCTGCGCCACCACCATAGCCTCATATGCATAACGCAGCGGCATGATTTGAGCGGGAACAGGAGTGCCGCCACGCTCGCGATTGATTGAACCATCGTCAAACATCGCGCGATTCATCTCCTTAAACGGCACCAACGCGCCAGCAAGAAGCATCTGCGGCACTAACAAAAGTGGCACCGAGGTCAAGGCCGCGCGTTCCGTTTTGACCAAGGCCGAGACCAATAAGGCCAGAGATGTCCCCGTCCATGCCGTCAAGGTCATCCACAACCAATGCTCCAAAAACATGCCGCGGATTTCTAATAACGGATGCGCCACGGCAAGATACGCGCCGCACTGCAACATCGCCACCAGAGCTAAGGCCAGCCATTTTGCCGCCACATACAAGTCGCCACCTGGATAGCAATTGCGCTCGCGCCGGATCACCGCACGATCGCGCAAAATCTCGGTCGCAGAATTCGTTAGTCCCAAAAACATTGCCACCGTGACGCTGAGGAAAAGATATGCAGGAATGTGCAAAGCCGTGTCGAATTCATACTTACCCGCAGGTGATGAGCGCAGTGTGAAGGCAATCAAGGCCGCAAGAATGGGAGCCTCCAGCAGAGTTGAATACAGCGTGCCACGTGCCCGCACTTTCGAAAGCAACGAGCGCTGAAAATGCGTTGTGAACACCGAAAAAATCTCACGCACGCGCCGCCGCCGCCGCCTGGGAAACGGTCCATCCAATGCAGATTTCTCACCACCACTCAACCGCGATGGCACATCGCCCACTCGTTGCAGCGACTCGATCAAGGTCTCACTCTCAAAGCGCTCTTGCCAAAAGGTCGGAGGGAAACGTCGTGCTGCCAAAGGATTTTGCCCACCACCAATCGTATTGAGCGGCGTTTCTAATACATCGAAAACAAAATCCGCGCCCAATGGCGAGCGACCAACCAATGATGGATGAGCGATGCTGAGCTCGACGCAAGCGACACGAAAATACTCCATCATCTCGTGCGGCGATCCATAGTAAGCCATGCGTCCGCCCGAGTCTAACAACAAAACTTTATCGAACAAGCGCAGCACCTGAGCCCCAGGCCGATGCAGCGAACAGATCACAATTTTATCCCGTGACATGGCCCGCAGCGTTTCTGCTACATGCTCTGAATCCTTCGATGATAAACCAGAGATCGGCTCATCAAACAAAAAAACTTCTGCCGCACTGAGCAAATCCAAGCCCAAGTTCAAACGCGATCTTTCCCCGCCCGACAAGGCTTTCTCTCCCGCAGCACCCACGAGGCGGTGCGATAAACCTTGCAGACCCAAATCGGCGAGCACTAGGTCGATGCGCCGCTCACGGTCCGCCGCAGATTGAACTGGTCGGCGGATCGATGCCGCATGACGCAGATGCTCACGTACTGTTAACAAAGGAAACAATGCCTCCTCTTGTGCCATCCGCGCAATCAAGCGCACGAGCTCCGCACGATTTCGATAGAGCGAGGTGCCATTAAGACGAACATTACCACGCGTTGGTTCGAGTTGCCCCGAGAGCGCCGCGAGTAAGGTCGATTTACCCGAACCACTCGGGCCAATAATGCACATCATTTCGCCACGCTTCACCATGAAGCTCAAGTTGTCGAGAGCACGCACCTGCGGCGTAAAGTCGTGGATTAGATCCTCGATTTTTAACGACTCGATCACCTGTCGCTCTTCATCAATCAAGCTTTCAGAAAATCGACAACGCAGAGCTTGGCGAGGAGAAATCCGAATGAGCGCCCCTTCATCAAGGCGCGTTACACCACGCAGCGCATGCTCGCCCACAGTCACAGGACCATCAGCAGCGATAACTTCCACATAGCCCGCAGACTCCTCAGGCACATAGCGCATTTCTAATACCACACGCGGCGCCAAGCCTGCCGAAATCAACAAATCGCCTTTTCCAAGTGCTGAAGGATCATTCGACACGCGAAAGCGCTTACGCTTGTTGTCAATGCGAAATCTCCCGCCAGCCTTAATGGCTTGCTTGCGCAGAGCTTCAAGATCGACGGTGGCCCCATCGGGATCGATCAAGCGCGTGTGGTGATTGCATTTCACCACCTGCCCCACATCCAGTCCTTGCGCCTGACCAACTTGCAAATCACAAGCGCGGTAAGCCTCCACCTCCACCTGAAGGCCGAATCGCAGCACTGCCAGACTTTGGCGCGTGCGCGCACGCTCCACAGTGATGCCCTTGTCGCTCGCTGCGATGTGCATCCGCGGCATCAGTCCGGTTTTTTTCACATTCAGGAAATGCACCAAATCCTCGTGCAGTAAGGTCCAGCCCGGCACGACCAGAGCTTGCCCCTCGCGCATCCGCAAAAAACTCCCGCTTTCTAACGAGCGCCCACGCACCCATACAGGCATCACACCGGTGTTGCGCAGCATCATCAAATCACCGACGCGATAAACGCGGAAGCGGTGTTCCGCAGCTTGCGGCGGCAAAATGACATCCGCTTTGCTATAGCCAAATGTCACGCGCTCAAAGTTCCCAGTGAGCACCATTTCATCATCCTCTGCCATTTCTCGCAGAATTTCCTGACCGTAATCAGGGCGACCGAGGCGACGCATGAAGCCGTCAAAGGTTTCGCGCAGAGGCGCTGATCGGCCCGCCGCATCCACCAATGCCCAAAGCTGGAAGGCCAATGCCAACTTTCCGACATCGTCCAACCGCTCGTGCAGTTCCGCTGCTAGCGCTTCCAAGGATCGCGGCGAGCGCACGGAACGCTGCAAGCGCCTGGCCAACCAACCGTGGTCCACCTCAGGAAATGCCGCTCGCAACAGATCAAGAATGAGGTCAGCTTCATCATCATCCACGCTCTGGTCGGCAATGGCAAAAGCCGCGAAAACATCAATCAGAGGACCTAACAAGGCATCAGTGCCCGGACGCAAAAAACGCAGACGCCCGACGCCGGGAATCATCCGCAAGAACGCAAATGTCCGCCGTTTCCACAGGGGCTCTTCCTCCGATCTCAGTTCACCATCAGGCACGCAGACAAGGCTGTCAGATCCGCGCAATCATCGCAAGCCCGCGCTTCAAAAAAACTCGTTCAGTCTTTCTTGCCCTTGCATCTAGATTTCTTCGCGGTCTTCTTCCCCGCTTGCCGCGCTACCTTTTTCGCGATCACAGGCGCGGCTGTCTCTTCATGTGGCGCGATCATTTTCTTGCTCGTCGCACGCGGTGGCAGGGGCTCAATTTTCAATGAGCTACTTTGCGGGTTGCTCAATCCGACCGATTTTTTTCCGCCCAAAAGTCGCCCATTACGAGCTCGCCCACCCATCATCACGATAACCACGGCAGTGCCCAAAGGACTCAAAGGAATCCAGGTATGAGCAAAGCGGACCGCCAACAACCACAATACCAAAAGCAATGCCACAGCGATGAAGCGAGTCCATGCCTGCATCGACCCCATGGTGATCAACTGCAAACAAAAAGCCGCGCATAATAAAATCTCAGCCCAGCCCGGCAGACGAACCAGCAGCACGCTCTGCCGCAATAACGGAGCCTGAGCCATCGTCCAGAGACCGCGCTGCTGTTCCTCGCTCGGCGAGCCATCTGCTTGATCTAACAAATGCACAATGCGATTCTTATCATTAATTAAAGCCAGCGTTGCAGGCTCGGGACGGATCAACATTTCCGCTTGCAAATCCACCGCCGGCAAAGTGATCGGATCTAAAGAAGCGCGGCCGTATACATCAAGCCCGATGCGCTTACCCGAGCGCGGTAGCTGAATCGAGTGCCCCACACGGATTTTCAATTCCTCCAGCTCAACTTGTTGCTGAGCCAGTAGCGCGAGAAAAGTCGATGAAAAAATCAATCGATCGCCCCATCGAGCCACGATATACGTAGTAACTGGATTGGTCTCCAATGTCTCAATCCGAGAGAATCCCGCCCACGTTTTTTCTTGCCCCAAAAATGTCTGGGGCAGCGCGAGTTGACTCACGCGAGGCAGCGAGAGCACATCACCTTTCACATCAGCAACGGCCACTGAGGCTCGCAAAAACGCAGCGGGCACCGCGGCATCAGTCGCTGCGCGCATCACCGCAGCACTAGTAATGCATCGCTCAAATTTTCCTGAGAGCTGCTCGAGCGCATCCAGCGCAAATGGATCTGCATCAGTCCACGCTAGGTTACCACCAAGCATCACGCGAGGCACTTCATTCAGATGCAACTCCTGCAACAACACAGCATAGTCACTTGCTGAAAGCGGATAGACATCAAATACGCTTTGCTCTGATTCCTTGATACCGATGACAAATGGCGGCACAACAGGGGCGGGCGCTTGTAGTTTTTCGATCCGAAAAGGATCCGCTCGAGTACCTTCACCTTCGTGCAAATCATGTCCTGGAAATAACACCCACGCAATCACCCGACTGCATCCCCGCTCCACTTGCCGGACCACTGGTGCATAGGCTAACAAAAACCACATCACCAGCGCGCCCACAAAAGCCAGAGCTACGCGTTGCCACAGAGGCTTGCCTGCATTCAGGACATCATTAAGTTTCATTGCCATCGGCGTTTGGTATTTAATCAGACTACATACTGTGTGCCGAGTCCGCACCTAACAGATTGCAAAATCAACGAGCCTTCAGCGCTTGCTTCAGATACGGTGCCAGCACATCTTCCAGTGCTGTATTGGCCACTACTTCCAACAACAAAGCCGCTGCCACAGGAATGTACGGTGCATACCAGTCGTCACCTTTGTTTTCTAGGAGGTTACCATAGGCACCCAGTGCCTGCATCAAGCGTTGTGTTGCACAATCACGCAGCACCCTTTCCGCAGGGCGGTCTTCGGATATCTGCTCCCAAATGTCGAGAATCCGCTCCCTTTCCTCCGCATTGTGATTCATGTAGGGGTCATACAGCAGCGATGCCAAATCATATTCTTGCCGCCCCCTCCGCAAGCCCTGAAAGTCGATCAAAAAGCACTGCTCATCATGCACGAGGATGTTTTGCGATTGGAAGTCGCGATGCACCAAATGCTTCGCCGAGGCTCCCATGCGTTTGGCCAAGGCGAGCAGCTCTTCACTGCGGCGTAGCGGTCCGGCATCCATGCCAAGAAAATCCACCGCCAGATGATCCATAAAATATTCTTGCTCCCAGCGATACATACCCTCGTCAAATGACGGCATCAATTCAAGATCCTTCGGCGTGCGCGCGTAAAACAATTTGTCAATCTGCTCCAACGCTGATCGATACAACGGAGCTCGCTCCGCAAATGATCGATCACGCAATGAGAGCAAATCGACATCTCCGAGATCCTCAACCAAGGCCACTCGCTTGTTACGATTCTCATAAAAGATCTCCGGCACATTCACCTTACACTTTTTGAGAAATCGAGCGACGGGCACAAATTTTTCGTTATCTGGCCGTTCCGGCTTCCAATGCACTCCGATGAATGGCATTTGACCGGCGCGCGCCACGCGCACGATTGTGCGACCTGACGCTCCCTTTTTGATAGGAGTCATCGTGATCGAAACCGTTGGATCGACATCGAGATAAATTCGCGTACAAGCGAGAATTGCGTCAGTAGGCATAAAAAGTTGGGAGGATTCTTCCTAGAAAACAGCACCATTGCCAAGCGGAAAGGGAAAGTTTTTCTCTGCAACAAAAGCGCGACAGAAATATGCTCGACTCTTTTGCTGCAGAATTCATCGTCGTTATCGTTGCGATCGGCTTTTCGCCATCTATACAAAACGGCTTCTTGCTACCAAGAAGCCGCTTGCAAAAACATTGAAAAACAAAAACAAATAATCTAAAAAACCTGAGTGAGTGGCGGAGCGGACGGGACTTGAACCCGCGGCCTCCAACGTGACAGGCTGGCGCTCTAACCAACTGAGCTACCGCTCCCCGTTCACTCGGGCGGCGGGAAACTAGTGAGATCCACACAATTTGGCAATAAGAAAATACAAAAAAATGAAAATTCTTTCTTCAAACCCCACTTTCTATTGCTGCTTCAAGGCTTGCAAGGTCCTCTACGCTAATGATTTGCGCATCTTTATCGATCTTTCCGACCAATCCTGCAATCACTTTGCCTGGCCCGAACTCGATAAAGTGCGTAAATCCTTTCGCTCGCAGCGCCTCAATTGACTCTATCCAGCGAACGGATCCCGTCACTTGCTTCTCTAACATTTCACGAATGACTGCGGTATCAGAAACCTCGCAGGCACCGAAGTTGCAAACCACAGGGACTTGCGGTGATTGCATCGCCACGCCTTGCATCGCCACCGCAAGCGCATCTTGCGCGCTTTGCATCAGGCTCGAATGATACGCGCCCGCCACGTTCAGCTTAATCGCGCGGCGGATGCCGAAATCTTTCGCTTTTTCGACCACTGCATCAATGCCCGCCACCGAGCCAGACAACACAATCTGGCCTGGTGCATTGAGATTTGCAACGTCTACATTGCATGCCGCGGCCAGCTCGCGGATCTGCGCTTCTTCACCACCAATCAAGGCAGCCATGGAGCCCTCCGTATTCTGGCAAGCTTGCTCCATCAACTCGCCACGCTTCGCTACCAAGCGCAAACCATCGGTGAAGGAAAAAGTCGATGCCGCAGCATGTGCCGTAAATTCACCTAGCGATAGCCCCGCCGCAGCCTCCACCTTGAGTCCATCCATACGCTCCTTCAACATGGCTAGCGCAACTAATCCATGCAAATAAAGAGCAGGCTGACAACGTGAAGTGCGCGTCAATTCCTCTTCAGGACCCTCAAACATTAACTTAGTGAGAGAAAATCCCAAGACCTCGTCCGCTTCATCCATCATCGCCCGCGCCGTCGCCGATGATTCATAGAAATCCTTGCCCATGCCCACTTTCTGAGCCCCTTGTCCGGAGAATAATGCTACTACATTCATGTCGATCGAGATTTACGTGCATCTAGCTTACACCGCAATCCCAAAATGCCAGACTCTTTCCCCGCGCGACTATGTTACCATATTTGCAAACTTCCTCTTCATTCTCACTCGACAGCGCTGGCCATTCTCTGTAGCATTTTTCCATGCACAATCCTGTTCGTATCCTCTGCGTCGGCGCCGGTCACATGGGCCGCTCTCATGCTCTCGCCTATCACCAGCTCGATGGTTTTTCGATCTGTGGTCTCGTCACGCGCTCTGCCTCGTCACGGGAACAACTTAATGCCGAACTCGGCGGCAACTACGCACTCTTTGGTGACTACTACCAAGCCCTCGCCGAGACCAAGCCCGATGCCGTCTCGATCTCGACATTTCCTGATACACACGCCGACTATGCACTCGCCGCACTGGAGGCAGGATGCCATGTATTCATTGAAAAACCACTCGCTGAAACAGTGGAAGCTGCCGAGCGCATCGTCGCCAAGGCCATCGAGTGCAAGCGCAAGCTCACCATCGGCTACATCCTCCGCCACCATCCCAGTTGGATCAAATTTATCGAGGTCGCTCAGACTCTCGGCAAGCCATTGGTCATGCGCATGAACCTCAATCAGCAATCTTCCGGCGCAAACTGGAACACGCACAAAAACTTGATGTCATCGATTTCGCCGATCATCGATTGCGGCGTTCACTACGTCGATGTGATGTGCCAGATGACCAAATCCAAGCCGATCCGCGTATCGGGGCTTGGGGCACGCCTCTCCGATGAACTACCTGAAGGAAAAATCAACTACGGCCACCTCCAAGTCACCTTCGATGATGGCTCGGTCGGCTGGTATGAAGCAGGATGGGGCCCGATGATGAGCGAAGTCGCATTTTTCGTCAAAGATGTCGTAGGCCCAAAAGGTTGCGTCAGCATCGTTGCCGAAAAAGCCGCCGCCGAGGGCAAAAGCGCTGACGTTAACGCCCACACCCAGACCCAAGCCCTCAAGCTCCACCACTCACCACTCGATGCCGATGGAAAATTTATCCATGCCGACGAAATGATCCGCCTCGATGACGAACCCGATCACGATGGCTTATGCCTCCGCGAACAAGAGTATTTCCTCCGCGCCATCCGCGAAGATCTCGACCTCAGTGACCACATGAACGACGCCATCCAATCCATGCGCATCGTTGCCGCGGCCGATAAAAGCTTCCGCACCGGCCGCACAGTAGACCTCTAACAAACTAACGATTATTCCACCATGACGCCTAACCCTTGGTCACAACTTTTTCAATTTTCCGCCATGGATGTGGTCAAGCTACTCGTTACAGCCCTCTTAATCGTCATCGTCACCAAAGTGCAGTTGTTTCACGAGCGCTTATCCGCCTTGCTTATCGCACTGCCTTTCACTTCTCTGATCGCCATGGTGTGGATGCACCAAGAAAAACAAAGCAGCACCCGCATTGCCAATCACGCCGAAGGCACCTTCTGGTTCGTCCTCCCAACCCTGCCGATGTTTCTCGTCTTTCCCTGGCTACTCCGCCAAGGCTGGACCTTTTGGCCCGCCCTGCTCGCCAACTGCGCCATGACCATCGCACTATTCTGGATCAATGTCATCGTGCTGCGCAAATTCGGCATCGATCTCATGCCAAAATCGTGAAATGAGTGATCGATCAAAAAAGCAAAGCACCCCATCCAAGCTGTCTTTGCTTTCGTGTATTTGGTGTTTTTCGTGGTTTCTCAATCATAGCATTCACTCATAGCCTCTGCCACCGCTCGCGTTTGCCCTTGCAAATCGGAGAAATTGACTATTGTATTCAAGGCGCTTCATTTCACACCCATGAAATCGTCACTTCGTAGCTTTCTATCCCTGCTCCTCGTCGCCGCTGTGGCGTTTCTTGCCGTATCGGCATTACGCATGTGCCAAAAGGGCAGCTCCCCGTGGCAGGTGTTTTTTCCTCAAGACCCCCATCGCCCCGAAAAATACACGCTACCCGAAAAGCCACCGCTGGAACTGGGCGACATGGATCTTTTATCCCGACTCAATGACGAATACGCAAAACTCACCCAAGCGGTGGTTCCATCGGTTGTCAGCATCGATACCGCTGGCGTGCGCGAGCAACTCCTGCGCGATCCCTGGGGCCGCGCGCGCGTCCGCCGAGAAATGACCCAAGGTCAAGGCTCCGGCGTGATCGTCACCAACGAAGGCCACGTCGTCACCAATCAACACGTGATCTCCGGCCAGACTCAAATCCAAGTCACCTTGCACGATGGCAAATCCTACCCCGCCGTCCTCATCGGCGAGGACAACATGCTCGATCTCGCCGTACTAAAAATCGACGCCCCGGGCCCTTTCACTCCGCTCAAACTCGGTGATTCCTCCCAGGTCAAAGTCGGCCAAATCGTCTTCGCCGTCGGCAATCCCTTCGGCCTCAGCGAGACAGTTACCCAAGGCATCATCTCCGCCAAAGAACGCTCGATCTCTGACCGACAACGCGATCTTTTTCAGACCGATGCCGCCATCAACCCCGGCAATTCCGGAGGCCCACTCGTCAACCTACAAGGCGAAATCGTCGGCATCAACGCTGCCATTTATGCGGCAACCGGCCGCATCAGCGAAACTCTTGAGGCCTTCGCCTGGTTCACCCTGCTGCTGCTGTTCGAGCTGGAGAACCGTG
>Ga0209444_10001030_pt1 | contig 15468 bp, 19 predicted proteins | sample LauGreFaBDMM15DN_2_FD_188215 | JGI IMG/M metagenome (GOLD analysis project Ga0209444, IMG submission 188215) | Freshwater lake microbial communities from Lake Michigan, USA - Fa13.BD.MM15.DN (SPAdes) (version 2) | ecosystem: Environmental > Aquatic > Freshwater > Lake | place: Lake Michigan...
GACGGGGAATCTCGCCATCTTGGCGGCACGACGTAGGGCAGCTTGCATTGAGGGTTCACTCCACAAGAGCCACCGTGCCCAGAAACCCGCCTTGTGAATACCACGATGACTCCAGTCTTCGAGACCACGATCATGTCGTGCGAGATACCGTAGCATGCGGCGACGATCCTTGTGAATGGTGTAATCAGAGTACCCCCTTTGTCCGAAACGCACCGACTTGCCATTGGGGAGCACGGCTCTGAACTTTTTAAGGGACCCCGAAGGCTCCTTGTATATATAAATCTTGTCAATCATATATAATGAGTCATATAATTATATGGTGTGTCATAGTGGTTCTTGTGGTGCTGTACATGTACATGAACATGTACAGAACTCCACAGGTCATCAGAGGTGTACTGACAGATGATGACATAGAGTACATACAGACCTTGTCACGTGACAAGATGTTTGAATCCAAGATTGTGGGATCCGATGCACCCGACACGTCAATACGAAAGAGTAAACAGTGTTGGCTCCCCAAAGAGTCGGATGAGAGAATACGTGGCATGTTTGAGAAAGTGGGACGTCTTGTGAATAAAAACCCTAAAAATTCTGAAGATTTACAGGTGGTCAAGTATGACGCGACTGATTTTTACAAGCCTCACCATGACACCTGTTGTTTTGGAAGGTGTGACAAGGACCCCACTGTGAATAATCGAATAAAGACTGTCATTGTGTACATGACTGATGATTTTGAAGGTGGTGAAACGCATTTCCCAAATCTCAACCTCAAATTGAAACCTCGCAAGGGTGACGCAGTTGCATTTGACACCTACAACTTGTTTGGACAATGTGACAACCGTGCTCTTCATGAGGGTCTACCTATCCAGAATGGTGTGAAGAACATCTGTACATTCTGGTTTCACAAATAATATACTGTGATAGTAGTATATGTCGTCATCGACGTGGCATAAACAGCAAGAAGAGGTTCTTAAAAAATGGGGAGAGATTGCAGCATGTTACCGTTACCTCCACAATCATTCATATCACAAGTTCAAGAGGATGAGTCTCCGTTTTTCACTTCCTATCATCATAATCAGTACAATCACAGGAACTGCGAGCTTTGCACATGAGACGGTCCCTAAACAGTGGAGGAATATTGCACCTCTCATAATTGGTGCATTCAACTTGTTTGGTGGTATATTGTCCACCATCCAGCAGTTTCTCAAGGTGAATGAACTCTTGGAGAGTCACCGTGTGAGTTCGATCCACTATGGTAAGTTGTCACGTCTCATCCGTCTTGAACTAGCCCTCCCACTTTCTGAGAGGACGTACACAGGTAAGGATATGTTGGAGGTTTGTAAATTGGAATATGACAGGCTCATAGAACAGTCACCAGCCATTCAAGGTGATGTGTTGCGACAGTTTGAAAAGAAATTTCCAGAGAAGAATAAAGAGTTTGAACAACATCTTGAATTTACTCGTCCCGAAATATTGTGCATCCACCCAGTTGAGAGATTTTATGACAAGAAGAAACCAAATATCAAAGATATGGTTGAAGCGAACAAGCCATATCCAGATGGGGAGAATGACTCATTCTATACTCACATCAGAAGTCCCTTGAAAACTTCGGAAGAGTCGGAACAGATGGAGGAGCCAGAGCCAGAGCCAGAGCCAGAGGGCTACGAGTCGGACCGTAGTTTCCACGAGACACGTTTGGATATCCAGATGACATAATACACCAGGATACAGAGCAGGAACAGAATCACAAGATTAAAAGATATCACAACATACAGAATTGGATACGTATATTTTTTAATCTTTTCATTTTCAAAAAACATATCTAAAACTTCATTCACCATATTATCCATATGGATAGGTATACGCGTATTACTAGAGTCCCAGATTTTAATTCCATCGTTGGTCGTGCCGAGGTGGCTCGTAATATATGGAACGCCATACAGACACGATGTTGTCTGTGCATCTATGGGAAACCAGGATGTGGAAAAACCTATATACTCCGAAACCTCTTGGGTCAGGATTATTTCGAGTTTGATGAAACCTCTGATACGTCGCATCATGTGGTGGTGGAGGAACCTTCAAATGACATTATTGAACGGATCAAGTCTGGGGGACCTCTCACACGTGGTTCGACAATCCTGGTGTGTTCCGATCTGAAGAGGATTGATTTCTGTGATTGCATAGAAATTCCCCAATTCACCGAGACACAACTCAACACCTTGTTCCCTGGATACCCACGTGAAGCCAAGATGTGTGGAGGTAATATGTGGAATTTTGAATTTTACAAACAGTTCCACGACAAGAAGGATACGTTCATGAACCCCAAAGAGTATGTGCAGTACATACTGTCAACAGCTCGTGCCACGTACATAAAAAGTTCGATAGAAGAGCACGGTCATACATGGGGTATGATTCACGAAAATTACCCCGACACCCGAAACCTCACGATGGATGAATGTAGTGACATTGCTGAATGCATGTCCCTGGCAGATGTGTATGATCAGAAAATATATGAATCAGATTGGGATCTCTGTAGATATTTTCAGATTACGGGTATAGCCCTCCCAGCATACATCATACGAGGACGCTATGACAAGTCACTTCGTCCAGGAAGTTCGTGGACCAAGATGAATAACCAGAAGATGAGGAGTAACAAGTTGAAGAAATTTGGTGACTTTGACACAAACAAGTACATTCTTATTCTCAAGACACTCATGACACATCCCAATCCCCGTGAATTTGCCAAACTCTACACCATTACACCACATGACATTGATGTCCTGAATCATCTCCTCCTTGGAAGCAAGTTCAAACCCCAGGAAATAACACGTCTTAAGAAGAAGGTGATCTCATAGATAAATGGAGCAACTGTACACCTATGACAAGAATGGAAAACCCCGCATGTGGAGAGTTGAGGTTGTGGAGACGGATCATGGAACTGCCATTATTCGACGTTCCTATGGTCAAGTGAATGGCCAGATTACCACCACGGAACGTGAGATTACACAGGGTAAAAATAAGGGTCGTTCCAATGAAACCACCCCATTTTCTCAAGCTGTGCTCGAAGCCAAGTCCCTTCATGATAAACAACTGAGTGAGGGGTATGTCCGTGAACTCACTGAGAACACCCCTCAAAAGTTGTTCCCCATGTTGGCTCACACGTGGGAAGATCGTGCAAAATATGTCCAGGCACCCTTCTATGTGCAGCCCAAACTCGATGGGGTTCGAATGCTCGTGGGTCGACTCCATGGTCAACTCATCATGGTGAGTAGGACTGGAAAGACGGTGCACCACCTGGATCACATACGCACGGAACTTGAGCCTGTGCTCCGCAAGGAGGGTATTTTCCTGGACGGTGAGAGTTACAATCACGACAAGAGTTTTGAAGACATTACGGGGATGTGCAGAACAACCCTTGAAAGTTCTGCCAGTGAAAAGAATCTCACTGATATCCAGTTCCATGTGTTTGACATGTTTGACTATTCCAACACAGATGTTCCATTCTTCAGACGTTTGGAATATCTGGATAGTATCTTTCGTGGACACGTGTTCAAGTACGTGAAACAAGTTGAAACTCGGCAAGTGACGGACAAGGCGGACGTCGAAAAGATCAACTCTGACTATGTTGCCCGTGGGTACGAAGGGACCATCATACGCAATCGTGACGGTCCATACCAGCTCAATGAACGCAGCAACAACCTACTCAAGTACAAGAGTTTCAACACGGATGAGTTTACAATTGTCGGGGCGGAAGAAGCGGAGGGAAGAGACAAGGGTACAGTCATCTGGATATGTGAATCACACCTCGGATCTAAATTCCGTGTACGTCCCCGTGGTTCACTCAAGGAACGTAAACAGTACTGGGTGGACCGTTGGAAGTGGACCACGGGTCGCACGAAACTCACAGTCCAGTATCAGAATGTGACGGTGGCAAATGGTGTCCCCCGTTTTCCAGTTGGACTCGGGATACGAAATTATGAATGAGTGCGGTATATTTTTGCAGTGTATGGGTTTTCACCCTGACCAAACACCTGAACTTCTTCACCCCCATAGAATTCTGGACACCCAATGTCTTCGGTACAGTCACGGTCCTTGTGGGTCACGGGAATTGAAAAGATCTGATCACCTGCCGTGGTTGAATAGTAGTTCCATCTGTCATTGTACTGCCGACTGTGTTTTCCGTACAGGGGGAGAGTCTGACCATTCTGACCCGTGAGCAGTCCAATCTGTTGGTAATGGGAGGGTTTGTATGATTTATATGGGGGTTTGCGAAACTCTGGTTCACGTGAGGGTTGTTCTATATACACGGGGACAGGGACCTCAACGGGCACCTCAACGGGTACCTCAACCTTCTGTGTTGGTCTCAGAAATATGACTGCGAGTAGAATCAGTACAAAAATTGCAGCCAGTATCTTTATTCTGTGTTTAGATTTAATCATTGCTTATTATAGTAACATGAGAATAAGTTTCCCACTGAGATGTGTCTTTGAACATAGAAAGGGGTTTCCTTTTAAAAATTATGGTGAAATACCAAACACACGTAACAAGGCGGATGGTGACCCATGGGACATATTTGCACCTGGGTACCATGTACGTATACCAGAGGGCAAGGCGTACAAGATTCAGGAAATTTTAGGAATCTACATGGTGGAAAATGGAAATCACAAGATTGCGGTGAGGGTTGATTACCCTGGATTTGATCGTGCATGGTACCGAGAGGATATACGGCGGAGTTGTGATGCGTATTCACGGAAGAAGAAACTCAAGGGGTTGTATATAAAGACAACATGACATGAACATGTATGTTGATTGTATCAATTGATATTGGGTACTATAATCTTGGATTTGTCAAGGCGACTGTAGGAGAGGATGGGATCCCACATGTTCACCATGCACAGAAGGTGGACATCACCATGTACACACATAACAGGGTCCCTTTTTGTGACTGTCGACTGCACCACACACGTGAGATGGCTGATTATGTCATGCACTTTATCCAGGAATTTTGGGAACATTTTGATGAAGCAGACAAGGTGTTGGTGGAACGCCAGCCACCAGGTGGTTTTGGGGCTATTGAGGCTCTCATTTTCACCACATTTCGTGAAAAGACGCAGATCATCTCTCCGAATGCCATGCACAAGCACTTTAACATAGGACACCTGGACTATGAACACCGCAAGATAAAGACCCAAGAGATTGCAGAACCCTATCTCCGTGAGATTGAAACATATACCCGTCTCACTCGAAAACATGACGTGTCAGATGCCATGTGTATGATTCTGTATCAGATACCTCGTGCTCCACGACCAAAGAACATAGTTAATGATTTCGAGGTATTTAGGTTTATAAAACAATGATTCCCTGCTCGTATGATGTACACCATGGATACCTCATACCAGAAAATGGACGTGTCGATTTTTATGGGGTCCTGTACCCTACAATTTCAGAAGCCATCAAGGCGCTCAATTCACAACCAGTAAAGGTGCCTTCCCCTTTCATGTTTCTGGAAGACAGACATGTACAGACGGATCTGCTCCTGGAACAGTTGTTACGCGATTATACATGAAGAATCAACCCTCCCAGTTGTAAAGAAAAACAGTATCACCAAGAGGAGTACTGCCACGTACAGACGTATGGATGGTACTTTATATGCCACCAGGAGTAACACAAGGACTACGATGTCGACAAAGTATTGACTGGTGGACTTCACATTGAATACGACTTTGCGCCATGTCATGATTTGGCCAGGGTACGAAACAATACATGGATCATCTGTCGGTGCAGGAGTATCATTCTCAAAAAGTATGTGTTTTGTGTCAATGTCAATGAAATCATGTCGCTCACAGAGTCTGCTCATGTTGAGCTGATCATCTTTACATGTGGATTGTAGAGCATCGTTGAGTAACACTTTTAGATATTTTACATATCCAATGTACAACCCCGTGTTGATGTTTACGTTTTTACATGTGGGGAAGATGAAACTGCTAGCCATGGCAAACTTGATCGGAACATCTTTTGAAACTATCACTTTGGACCCTGATTCCATGAATCTCAAATATATATCCTTTTCTGGTTTCACAAATTCAGAATCAAAACCATCCACGAAACATACAATGTCATCATCCTTTTTTGATTTGAGATATGAAAGAACTCCAATGTACTTGTCTGTGTGACCTGTGTACTTGGTACCCCATCCCACGACATCAACATGTATACCGAATTTATTATTCACCAATTTTTCAAACATCCCCTCTGAATGGGTCGCATATGTTACAAAGTAAATCATATACTGTAAATAAAGATAATAAAAGCATGTACAGTAGAAAATGAGCCTCCGTGTGACCCTGCTCGCTGAAAATGCAGTCCTGCCATCTCGTGGATCCAGTGGTGCTGTGGGGTATGATCTCTCGGCAACCCAGGGGTGTGTGATTCTCCCAGGGTTGTGGGCCATCGTACCCACGGGTCTCAGGATTGAACTCCCTCCAGGCACCTATGGTCGTGTGGCGCCTCGTTCAGGACTCACCGTGACCCACGGTATTACGGTTGGTGCAGGTGTCATTGATCCAGACTACAGGGGTGAAGTTCGTGTGGTGCTCTTCAATCAGGGAAAGGAGCCGTTCCTTGTCAAACCTGGGTACAAGGTGGCCCAGCTCATCTTGGAGAGGTGTGAAACCCCAGAAGTTGTACAGGTCCCCTTTCTTTCAGAGACCCAGAGGGGTGAAGGTGGTTTTGGATCAACTGGCTTATAGGAGTACACCCCACGTACAGTAATGAACGTACTCATTCTGGGTCGAGGTTCAATTGGGAGTCATCTTATTCAAAAATTTGAAGAAAAAAAATACAACGTGATTGTAGCCACGCGGGATTTTAATGTCCACGAAATTCCAAAAGTAAAAGCAGTCATCTGGTGTCAAGGTGTAAACTGCAATGATTCCGTGGGTTCTTTAAATTACTCGACATATATGAACACGATCGATGTGAATCTTCACTACATCACAAAAACCCTTGACGATCTTGTTCGACATGATAAACTTGAAAAAGGATCACGATGTCTCATCATTAGTTCTTTATGGCAGGAGTTTTCAAGAGAACACAAATTTTCATACACCGTGTCAAAAGCAGCTCTTGGTGGCATTGTTCGAAGTTGTTCAGTGGATCTTGGTAAGAGTGATATATTCATAAATGCACTTTTACCAGGTCCGATTGATAATCAGATGACTCGTTCTAATTTGACACAGGAACAGATGGATACACTTCCAGGTTTTGTACAACTCGATGACTTGTGGTATCTTGCAGAATATCTCTGTGTACACAATACATCTACAAATGGTCAATCAATTCGAGTTGATCTTGGATTTTCTGTGAAGAAGATGTGATGAACTTGAGACCGTTGTCACTTGGAACAATACATGTGATGGTACCATCAGTATTCATCTTCTTGTCCTGTTCAATGACTGCTTGACAGTCCAATTCTGAAATTGGAGTACCCTGAATGAGTTCAAGACAGTGATGTTCAAATACACTATGTGTGTATCCAAAAATTTTATTCATGAGAAGCATCCCATGGACAACCGCCAGTCCATGGGGCATGGTATAGTTTGAAACAACTTCAATAGCGTGACCAAGTGTATGACCGTAATTGAGACCCTTTCTCACATGTTTGTCATGGAGATCCACCTCTATGACAGATTTTTTAATGAGAAGGGACAACTTTACAAGTGATTTCAGATCAAGAGTATTGTACATGTCCAATGCATTCCCAATCATACACAATTTGAGTATTTCCCCCTTTCCAGAACGAATCTGAACATCATCAAGTGTATCTAAAAATTTCATGTTTATATATACACTCTCTGGTGAACAGTACGTCCCGATTTTATTTTTAAAACTTGTATTCAGACTCGTCTTGCTGCCAATGCAGCTGTCAGCCATTGACAAGAGTGTTGTTGGGAAATAGACCCATGGGATTTTTCCTCTGTTATACACACTGCACACAAATGAACCCACATCCTGTACAAGTCCACCACCCACGATGACAATCCGTTTTACACCTGGATGGAGGGCACGTATGATACTCATGACTGTATCGATTGTTTTATTCTCTTCAGTGGCCACAATGTAAAACACATTGTCACTCGTACTAAACATGTGTCGAAAACGTTCATCTGAAATTATGAAATCACCTGAACGTGTGGTGACACCTCCATCTGTGAATGTCACTGTATAATCACACACCTTGAGCACATCTGATTCGAGTTCAGTTGTATCATACCATAACGTCACGCCATCAATTTTGAATGTTGTATTGACGCGTGCCTGTGCCATCTGCATCCGTGTGTGAAATCCAGCTGACATGTCGGAATATTTCGTGTACAAGTGCTGCATCCACTCTAATTCAAATTGGTGGGATGTGACAATCGCATCATCAAATGTATCAAAAAAAGTGGGATCCAACTTCATGATGATGTACCGAGTTTCTATGTAATCGAGAATATTCTGGTCATATAAATGCCGTATGAATTCTTTCGATTTTGAGCTTATTGATCCCCCAAGATATGTTTTTTTACCGTGCTGTTTAATTTTTCGAAACGTACTCTCAATCATACTCAAGTTTTCTGCATCATCTACACTATCTCTCGATTTTCCAAGTGACCCCACAAGATCAACCCGACCAATTACAAAATAATCAATCTCATCAAGGTACTGGGAACTCAGAATGAGATCCATATTCTGTATCGCTGTGATGGTTTCGATGTTCACGCCTTTCCGTGTGGGGAGTTTTTTACATGAAAGTGCATACTTGTCAAATGCATACTGAGATTCAATCATAGGCCCCACAATTGAATCACAGCATATATCGACGGAAGATTTAATATCCGTCTTGGCTTCTGCTCCCCCAACTTTGAGTGAGAGTTGGATACCAGTGTCAGACGTCAACCTTCTCAATTTTATAATGTCATTGAAATTTGCACCTTCATCTTCAAATGATGTCTTGATACCGACACATCGGTGTCGGGTCTTCAAGGTATGGAGAGTCTTCATGAGACTTGACCGTACAATCATATTTTACTTATTAAACATGGAAAGTAATCTTTAATAAAAAGTAGAGTATAGTAAAAAGTATAGATGAAGGATATATTTCATTGCATTCGTATCAAGAATACATATCTCATGGGGAAACCGATACACTCCAAGCCGATGTTCATAACGTTTCAAACGGTGAAATCTGCCCACACGTGCAAAAAGTTTATTGAATTCCACACCCAGAAATACGGTACATGGCCAAGTTTCAACATGGAATTGACCAAGGAGGAGATGGTGTATGAAATGAGCACACTTGGATTCAAGGAACCCATGTACATTGAGAGGAAGGAATTCTCAGAAATTGAAGAGATTATGAAAAAATCAAACGCTGGTATTCTCCATTGTCATGAATTCTGTATATTGCCCTATGAAAACACGTACACTATCAATTTTCGCGCCGAGGAGATGGATGTTGAACCTACCCTCGATACATATTTAGAATCACTTGAAAACATACTTTCCTCGGAATAAAAAACCCCGCCATTCGTATAGGGAAATGAATACATTTCTTTTTCAGCCGAAAGACACCGACACCCTTGAAGAGTGGTCAGAACAATTTAGACTCATGTATTCACCACGTCAGCCCGTCCATATGATTGTTCGACTTGACAACTACAACAAGTTTGATATACAAACCATCATGGGTCTCAAAGTTCTCATAGACATGTACCGTCCCATGGCGAAGATGTATTTAACAGAGACACACCTGTATCTCAAAGATCCCCTGTTAAAAACATTGGTGAAAAATTGTCTTTATTTTTTTAAACACGAAAAACCTGTTGTGATTGTTTAATTTGCAAATGCAAGCCCAGCTACACCACTCTTTATACGGAGAATGTTATAGTTGACTGCATAGAGGGGAAAGATGGCCTGTGCATTCGTCGTGGTTTTTAGATGGAGATTGGCATTGTCGAGACGGCTAAAGTTGCAGGTTCCACATGGCTGGTGCTTGTTTGCTTTGAGGGCAAAGGAATACATCTTCACGTTGGCACCTTCCACGGCAAGGTGACCCCTGAGAAGATCAGATGCATAGTCACAGTGATAATACCCCTGGATGGTTCGGAAGTATTTATCGGGCATGGCATCTTCAAAAACCTCCGAACCATTGAGGTACAACTGAACCTCGCTCGTGGTGAGCAGACTTCCAGTCGCTGGACGGACCCAGAAGAGTGCCTTTACGGGGTGATTCAATAGGTTGAGATCGAACCGTGGGGACGTCGTGCTCATGTCCGAGTACACCTTTTGCACCTGTTCAATGAGAAGCTCGTGGGGGGTGTCCACAATCATCTTGCGTTCATCGGTATCCAACATCACATAGTTTGCGTAGAAGAGTGGGGTTGTGGGTGCACCCGATGAAGAAAACTTGACACGAATCTCAACCTCGTGATACTGGATCGCCACCAGGGGCAAGTAGGTGTTATCACAGAAGAAGAAGTGGAGAGGCATCCACGTGGATGTCATGAGATCAGTCATGTATTCTTCATTTCCAGCAGGTGACCTGTCATATGCTGCCGATGCCTTGGCACCTGAATCAACCATGAACTTGTTCCACACCTGCACCATGTAGGTGGCATCCTGACGATCGATGAGTTGTCCACCGATGTAGAATTCAAACACAGCACAGTCAGTCAGGTCAGGGTCAATACCCTTTGCTGAACCTCCACCAATAGCTTCCGAACCAAGGTCAAGCCACACTGCTCCCAAGAGATCACCTTTATGGGGAATCTTGATGACAATCTGACCATTCGCCTCCGCCTTGCCCATGTAGTCGAGAAGAACTGGCTTCATGGCGAAATTGGTGTGACGCTTGTAGCTTTGTCGAAAGAATGAAACCTCAGGTTTCCCTGTAATGTACGCATCCTGTACACCCTTGGCAACGAGATCAATAAGTGCTCCTGACATTTTGTATATTACATAGTGCGTATATTAAAAATTTGGAACTTTTATAACACAAGGAGCGAGCATGGTTGTTTTCCAGGCACTCACATGGGAAGCGAGAGATGTTGAAGGTGAACACCTGATAAGTATCTTTGGGAGGTCAGAACATGGACCGTCCGTATGTGTCACGACTGCGTTCAAGCCGTATTTTTTTGTCAAGATGCAGAAGAATGTCACCGAGGCACTGATACGTGACAAGTTTCAACAGATTCGTACAGTTGTCAAGGGTCGGGTTGACTCCTATGAGATTGTGAGATACAAGGATCTCTGGGGATTTCAGAATAATGAGAAATCCATCTTTCTTAAGCTGAATTTTACAACCCTTGAAGACATGAAGTTCACTGACCGAAAGCTTCAGTATCCACTCCCAGATGACCCCGTGCCACTCAAAGTGTATGAGTCAAACATCGACCCCATTCTTCGTCTGATGCACCGTTCTGGGATCCAGTCGACTGGATGGCTCGATACTGGTCGCTCGTGTGTCAGATCCCACCTCGCTCATGTTGATGTTGATCTCTTCTGTAATGACTGGAAGACTCTCACAGCTGTTCACAAGAATGAAAACGCCCCATTTGTTGTCGCCTCTTTTGATATTGAGACGAACAGTTCAACTGGCAAGTTTCCTGATCCTCACATCCAGGGTGATGCAGTTTTTCAAATTGCTGTAACCCTGAGACGTCTCGGTGAAAAAGAGTGCTTCAACAAGACATGTCTGTGCTACAAGCAAACTAGTCCTCTTGAAGACGGGAATGACATTGTGTCGTACACATCAGAGAAGGATCTCCTGATGGGGTTTCAGTCCTTCTTGCGCAAGCACGACATTGACATCATCACGGGTTGGAATATATTCGGGTTCGATCTCGAATATGTCTATGTCCGTGCACAGTTGTGCAGGTGCCCAGATGAATTTTACAATCTCGGGAAGCTGCGAGATGAGACGTGTGAGATGAAAGAAAAGATGTTGTCTTCAAGTGCCTTGGGTGACAATAAACTCAAACTGTTGCCCATGAGTGGTCGCTTCATTTTTGATCTTTTTCAAGAGGTGAAGCGTGAACAGAAACTCGATTCATACAGTCTCAACTATGTGTCCCAATTTTTCCTTGGGGATCAGAAGATTGACATGCCCCCGAAGGAGATGTTCCGTCGGTACCGTGAGGAGGACCCCCATGAACTGGCTGAAGTTGCTCGATACTGTATCAAAGATACCCTGCTGCCTCACCAACTCATGGACAAGTTGTGTACCCTCATGAATCTCTTGGAGATGGCCAAGGCTACATGGGTTCCACTCTGTTTCCTGTCTGAACGTGGTCAGCAAATCAAGGTGTTCAGTCAGTTGACCCGCAAGGCGAGAGAGTTGGGGTTCATGGTGCCCACTATCCGATGGGGCAAGGCGCAGCAAGATGCCTATGAGGGTGCCACTGTCTTGGATGCACACACAGGTGCCTACTATGTACCCATTACAGCCCTGGATTTCGAGGGACTGTACCCATCCATTATGATGGCTCACAACTTGTGTTATTCTACACTGGTTCTGGATCCAAAGTATGCCACGGTACCAGGTATCACCTATGAAGAGTTTGTCATTGGTGAAAAGACGTACCGTTTTGCCCAGGGGGTCCCCAGTTTGCTCCCAGAGATTCTGGCTGAACTCAAGGCGTTTCGTAAACAAGCCAAGAAGGACATGGCTGGTGCGACAGGTGACATGAAGAATGTATTCAACGGAAAACAGCTCGCCTACAAAGTGTCCATGAACTCTGTCTACGGATTCACAGGGGCTGGGAAGGGTATGCTTCCATGTGTAGCCATCGCATCGACTGTCACGGCTGAAGGGAGACGCATGATTGAACAAACACGTGACTATGTGCAGCAAAACTTTCCTGGAGCCATTGTTCGGTACGGTGACACGGATAGCGTCATGGTGGAGTTTGATGTCCAGGGTCGCACGGGTCAGGAGGCGATTGAATACAGCTGGAAACTTGGGGAGCAAGCGGCTCGTGAATGCAACGCACTGTTCAAGCACCCTAAAAACCTAGAACTTGAGAAGGTGTACTGTCCGTATATCCTCTATTCTAAAAAGAGGTATGCGGCAAAGTTGTGGACCAAGGGAAAGGATGACACAATGAAGATGGACTACATAGATATCAAGGGTCTTCAGGTTGTTCGTCGTGACAACACTCTCTTTGTACGTCAGACGTGCAAGGAACTTCTTGATGTCATCTTGGACAGTAAGAATCCTGAGGGTGCCAAGGAACTTGCACACAGGAGGGCTCTGGAACTCATTGGGGGGACGGTACCCATGGAACAACTCGTGTTGTCCCAAAAACTTGCCGATTCTTACAAGTCTGACAATCTTGCTCATGTCCGTGTCCGTGACAAGATGCGTGAACGTGAACCAGGTTCTGAACCCCAATCTGGTGACAGGGTCCCCTATGTGCTCCTGGATACGGGTGACAAGAAGGCCAAGGCGTTTGAGAAATCTGAAAATCCCGAGTGGGCACGGCTCCACAACTTGCCTCTTGACTATGAGTATTACTTTACAAACAAGTTTATGAAACCAATCTGTGATCTCTTGGAACCCCTGGTGAAGGATCCAAAGATTGAGATTTTTGGGGACATTATGAAACCAAAGAAACCGAGGGCACTCAAGGGTCAAAAGAGCATTGAGAGTTTCTTCACCACCACCACTTAGGGAATACAGACACTTACAGTGTAAGAAGAAAACAATGGAAGCTATCAACAAGCTGATTGAAGCTGAGATTGAAAAGCAGGTGCAGGAGAAAATGACCACTTTCATAGAATATTTTTCACGTACATACGATGTTCCTATGAAAGTTCTTCTCCGTGACTACCAAAAAGCGGCAGGTACTCCCGATATTAAATCCCTCCAGTGTCTTGGTGTGAATTCAGGGAACAAGAAGAGATGCAAGATGTGTGCGGGTCCGAATGGATACTGCAAGAAACATCTGGATCAGTACAGACCACCTGTACGTCCGACATCCACACAGTCGGTGACTGCCGTCAAACATACACATACTATACCCCCACTGTTTCGAAGTGACTGTCCAGCATGCATCAAAAACAAGAATAAACCTAAAGAGAACACACTTATAGATATTTAATGAGTAGAAGCGAGGTGCTCCGTTCAGCGATTGAAAACTTTTACCAGGACCCAAAGCATTCAGACATACTATGCGACATCCTCGAAAAGAGGAATGGAATATCACTTCGAAATTTGGAGTGGTTCATTACGAATTATTCGAAACAGAAGAATCTAAGTTTTGTAACTTCAGGTGGTCAGCGTTTTGTTGTCCACTGTTCATACAAGTCTACGCTCGATGGATACAGCAAGAAGCTCTTTGATCCATTCTGTCGATCAGACAAGATTGAGTTTAAGATTCCCAACAGTGAGAAGAATATCCAAACGACGGTGGCCCAGCTCAATTTCATACGGTGGTGCATCAAGAATAGCATCATCGACTATATCCGCGAGCATAAGGATGAATTAAAAAAATAATACAATGTAAATGAGCCGTACAGGTGTAGGTGCTGTAATTGGTCTCAATGCGATTGGGCGCCAGGATCAGATTTTGTGCAATTTAGATACACACGAAAAGGATGCGAGTCCATTCTACAAGGACCACGTACAATGGAGTCACTATACAAAATTCTACAGATCACATGTACGTGACGCACCCGTTGGTTCAAACACGTGGCCATTCACGGGTACGGGTGAACGGGTCGGGTTCATCCTGGATCCAAAGATTTCGGGAGATCTCTTGACAAACCTATTTCTCAAAGTGGATCTCCCCGCACTCACAGATGGTGGTATATGGACTGACAAGATTGGGAGGGCTCTCATAAAATCGGTTGAATTCAGGGTTGATACCGTCACTGTGGAGAAACTTGACGATCTGGGTCTTGTGTTTAAGGATGAACTCTTCACATCTGAGCATGACAATGCGGTTCGGAATTTCTGTCAGAATGGTCAGGTGTACATCAATACCCTCATACAACCCCAAGATTTCGTCACCAATCCAGATATACTCCCACTGTCACCAGATCATCGGAGTAGTGCACTCCACTTGTATATAAATTTAGGGTTTTGTTTCGGGAGAACCCACAGTTACCGACCTGAACCCTTTCCCATGGCGGCCGTCTTTAACCAGAAGATATATGTCGACATTGAGTTCCAGCCAAAGGCGTGGTTCACAAACAGTACTACAGATGTGTACGCTCAACGACTCACCCTCGTGTCTGAACAAGTGACACTCTCTGATCAAGAGCGACTCTACATACAACGGAAACCATTCTCCCTTCGTTACATGACGATTGAGCGAATTAAATCGGCTCAGACTGACAAGACTGCACAGACCACCACCCAGACTTCTGGGGCGTCTGGTTCGGTTCCTATTCTCACTGTACAGTTGGGGAGCACCACACCTGTAT
>Ga0209444_10001031_pt1 | contig 15466 bp, 13 predicted proteins | sample LauGreFaBDMM15DN_2_FD_188215 | JGI IMG/M metagenome (GOLD analysis project Ga0209444, IMG submission 188215) | Freshwater lake microbial communities from Lake Michigan, USA - Fa13.BD.MM15.DN (SPAdes) (version 2) | ecosystem: Environmental > Aquatic > Freshwater > Lake | place: Lake Michigan...
TCCTCGAAGCCACTACCACCCATTTCACAAAACACGCTCTCCCCTCCCCTCGCCTCCAAGCAGAGCTCCTCATCGCCCACGCCCTCTCCCTTCCCCGGCTCTCCCTCTATTTGCAGTTCGAACGTGAACTGACCGCACCCGAATTAGAAATCCTTCGCCCCCTCGTACGACGGCGTGCCGCTCGCGAACCCATCCAACACATTACAGGCACCACCTCCTTCTCTGGTCTAACGCTCCGCTGCTCCCCAGCCGCCCTTATCCCTCGTCCAGAAACCGAGCTCCTCATCGAGCTCGCCAATCAGATGCTACAAAATCAACCCCCCTCCCTTGTCATCGACGTCGGCACCGGCACTGGAGCCATTCCACTCGCACTCGCCCGCCGACAACCCCAGCACCGATACCTCGGTATCGATATCTCCCCCGAAGCACTTCTCCTCGCAAAGGAAAATTCCACTCAACCCCTATCCGCGCCTCCCGAGGGCACAGAGGTAGACTGGAAAGAAAACGACCTGCTTCAAAATTTGGCGGAACCCGCTCTGCTCCTCACTGCCAACCTTCCTTATTTAACGCCCGCAGAAATAGACTCGGCCGAACCCGAGGTCCGCCACGATCCAACTCTTGCCCTCGACGGCGGAAAGGACGGCCTCGATCTTTTTCGCCGCCTCCTTCCGCAAGCTGCACTTATCGCCCCCGCTCTCCTCCTCGAATGCTCTCCCCACCAAACCGCCCCCCTCGCCCTACTCGCCCAGCAGTCCGGCTACTCGCAAACCGCCATCCACCCTGATCTCACCTCTCGCCCCCGCTTTGTCGAAGCCCGCCGCGATGGACGCCCTTGCCTCTTTTCCCACTTTGCGTGAAAATCCCCCACATGAGACGCGCTATTTATCCGGGTACGTTTGACCCCGTTACCTTGGGCCACCTCGACGTTCTCGCTCGCGCCGCTCGCCTTTTCGATGAAGTGATTGTTGCCGTTGCCGAAGACAGCTCCAAAGACGCCACCTTCCCCACCGCTCTGCGGGTCCAACTATTACAGGATAGTATCCGCCATGAGCCTTGGGCCTCCCAAGTTCAGGTCACCTCTTTCCGCGGACTGCTGGTCGCCTTTGCCAAAGAGAAAAAAGCGGTCGCCGTCATTCGTGGACTACGCGCCGTTTCCGATTTCGAATATGAATTCCAGCTAGCTTTGACCAATCGTCGCCTCCACCCCGATCTCGAATCGGTATTCCTTATGCCCCGAGAAACCCTCTCTTTTATCAGCTCCCATCTCGTTCGGGAATTAGCCCGCCTCGGCGCTCCCTTGGAAGATTTCGTACCCCCTTCAGCCGCGACCACCCTTCGCCAACACTACTCAAAAAAGTGAAGATCGACCCCCGCCAGATCCCTGAGGAGGGACTGGAACTTACAGGTTCCATTCCTCTTTCCGATTACGATATTCCCATCGGCGACATTCGAGGTTGGGACAAAATTCACTATCACTTTCAACTCAACAAAGTCGGCGCAGAAGTCACCATCACAGGAACCCTTGTCTCCAACTTCGATACCCCCTGCGCCCGTTGCCTCGATTTCATCCCTTGGGAGCTCAAAATCAACGACTTCTGTCAGGTTTTAGCCGCCCCTGACGAGGCTTTGCTCGACTTGACGCCACTCATCCGAGAGGACATCATTCTAGCCCTTCCGCTTGCAGCCCGCTGTGAGTTGGACGGTGTAGGTCGGTGCCCGCGTTCGGGGAGAGTCTATGCTCCTCCCAGCCAGGACGACTTCGCCGAAAAAAGACGAGCCACGGTCTGGCGGGATTTGGACCAACTCAAAACGGAGAATTGACACCATGGGAGTCCCGAAACGCAAAACATCTAAGATGCGCCTGCGCATGCGCCGCGCGGCACACCGTCGCGATCTGCCTCAACTCCGTCGCGACAAAAACGGAAACCTGCACCTTTCTCACGTGGTCGATCCGGCCACCGGTCGATACCGCGACCGTCAGGTTCTCACGATCGAGACTCCAGCCGCCTGATCCCTACCCCGTGATTTCACGGGTTATCTGATGAAGATTGCGCTCGATGCAATGGGAGGAGATCACGCTCCCGAACGTCCTGTGGCCGCGGCCCTTGAAGCTTTGGCTCTCTACCCCCAGATCGAAAAACTCCTTCTTTTTGGCCAAAAAGATCGGATTCAAGAAGAGCTACAAAAACTCGGCCACTCGCAACCCCCAGCCCGCCTCGAAATTCACCACTGTAAGGACGTGATCGAGATGGGGGACTCTCCCGTCGAATCTCTCCGCCGTAAAAGAGACAACTCCATTCTCCGCAGCATCGAAGCCGTTCGCGATAATCTGGCCGATGCCGCCGTCTCTGCTGGTCATACGGGAGCGATGGTCGCCGCCGCAACCATTCGCCTCCGCACTCTTCCTGGCATCAACCGCCCAGGCATCGCCACCGTTATGCCAACGGAAACCAACCTTTTCATCCTGCTCGATGCCGGAGCCAACTTGGATGCCCGCCCGGAACACCTTCTCGACTACGCCCTCATGGGCTCCATCTACTCAGAAGAAATCCTCGGCTACAAAAAACCCCGCGTCGGTCTTCTTTCCATCGGTTCAGAGGACGCCAAGGGCAACTCCCTGACCAAAGAGGGTTTTAAACTTCTCTCCGCAGCTCCAATTCACTTTGTCGGCAATGTCGAGGGCAGAGATCTTTTCGAGCGACCAGTCGAAGTCGTTGTCTGTGACGGATTCGTTGGAAATGTTGTCTTGAAGACCAGCGAAAGTATCGCATCCGCAATCTTCTCCTGGCTCAAACACGAAATTCAAAAAACTCCCCTTCGCATGGCCGGAGCTTGGCTGGCCCGTGCCGCCTTCAAAGCCATTAAGAAAAAAACCAGCTATGAAGAGTACGGAGGCTCCCTCCTTCTCGGTGTGAACGGCATCTGCGTCATCGCCCACGGTAGCTCCAGCGTCAAAGCCATCCGCAACGCCGTCCGTGTTTCTGTCGAAGCCATCGAGCACGGGGTCAACGATCGTATCATCCGCGCTGCGGAAATAGCCGGAGCCCATAAGGAATCCCAAGCGGATGCCGTCCCAGCCTGAATCCGGCATGCAGATTGCCGGAACCGGCATCTATCTCCCAAGCCGTATTGTCACGAATCACGAATTGGAAAAACTGGTCGAAACAACCGATGAGTGGATCCTGACACGAACAGGAATTAAAGAGCGCCGCATCTCCTCCGAATCCGAAACTTCCACCTTCATGGGAGTGGCTGCCGCCAAACAAGCATTGGCTCAGGCAAAACTCGCACCATCCGATCTCGATCTCATCCTCGTCGCCACCGTAACTCCCGACTCCTTTTTCCCCTCCTCCGCCTGCCGAATCTCGGCGGAACTCGGGGCCACCGGCTGCCCCGCCTTTGATCTGCAGGCCGCATGCTCTGGTTTCGTTTACGGGATGATCGTGGCGGATCAATTTCTACGCTCTGGTGCTGCTCGAAATATTCTCATGGTAGGAACTGAGCGCCTCTCCTCCGTCGTCGATTGGCGAGACCGCAACACCTGCGTACTTTTTGGAGACGGTGCCGGTGCCGTCATCGTCCGCCAAACCGTAGGCTCGAAAGGCATCATCTCCTTTGATTGGGGGGCCGATGGAGCCAGTGCCGATCTGCTTCACCTTCATAATCCTCAGTCCCGCGGATTAGCCACCCAGCCTCCCGCTCCCCTTGCCCCCGACTGCATCGTCATGGCAGGGAAAGAGATCTTTAAACAGGCCGTCACCGTGATGGCCGATTCCGCAAAACGCACCCTAAAAAAAGCTGGGGTGAAACTCGACGACGTAAAATGCGTTATCTCCCATCAGGCCAATATCCGCATCATCGATGCTCTGGTTGATAAGCTCAAATTCCCGCGGGAACGCTGCTTCGCCAATGTCCACCGTTACGGAAATATGTCCGCCGCTTGTATCCCCGTCGCACTCCATGAGGCAGGTTCCGAGATGAAACTACAAAAGGGGGACAAAGTACTCCTCGTTGCTTTCGGTGGTGGCCTGACTTGGGCAAGTGCCCTTCTCGAGTGGTAAATCGCCCCTCAGATATCGCGACACCTGCTCGCGTCGTCTCCGACTTCGAACGTGCACTGCATGTCGAAGGCCGCCGCCACCTCGGCCTCTTTGCGCTCGAAGGATTTCGCCTGATCGAGCGCGCTCTTGCTACTTCGACTCCCCTCACCCATGTCTTAGTCAGCGATCATGCCTCGCAAGATCCGTCTCCCCGCCTGCACAAGCTTCTTGCCGAACTCGACGAACAAAAACACCCCGTAGTTTCGATTCCCCATTCAACGATGGAACGTTTACTGGAAGGCCGAACACTCGGACCTGTCCTCGCCCTCGCTAAGATTCCCCCTTCACCCAACCTCACGACCCTCGTTACAGAACTGTCCTCCAACCCCCAGACCAAGATTCTCGTCCTCGATGAAATGATGGACCCCGGAAATGTTGGCGCACTCCTTCGCACATCCCACGCCATGGGGGTTGCCGCCGTGATTGCCCTGGGCGGCACCGACCCCTTTCACCCACGAGCCGCACGCACCTCCATGGGGAGCATATTTCGTGTCCCCGTCCTCCGATTGCCTTCTGCAGATGAGCTGATTCCTGCCCTACGCTCCCAACACTACTTTACCATCGGCGCCACCTCCGATGCCCCAACTCTCCTCCCCCATGCTCCCATTCCCAAAAAACCGATCGCTCTGTTCGTCGGAAATGAGGGCAAAGGACTTTCCCCATCGATCCGCGCCGCTCTCGACCTTCTTGTCGCGATCCCCATGAGCAGCACGATTGACTCTTTTTCAATCAACGCCGCTACTGCCGTCGTCCTCTACGCCATCACCCATCCAAACTCTTAAACCCAAGCCTCGACTTAGCAATTTCTGCTATCAAAACCTCCGCACATCTTTTTCCTGCACCCAAATGCTGCCTGAAACAGTCCGCCCCTCGCCGACCTAATCCCTCTCGCTCCTTCTTGTCCGATAACAGCTCGTCCACCACCCTTCCTAATTCCTCAACGGATCCAGTCACCCGAATTCCTTTAGCCTCCTCAAACTCCCGCCTCAAAGACATGAAGTTCTCCATGTGCGGCCCCGCGACAATCGCTCTCCCATGACGCGCTGCTTCCAGAAAATTTTGCCCGCCCGTGCCCGTCAGTGTCTTGCCGATAAAAACCACATCTGCCGCTGGGTAAAGATCCCGCAACTCTCCCGTTGTATCGACCAAGACAATTTCCGGATCGCTCCTGCCTTCACGAACTAAATCCGACCGCTTCACCACCCGCAACCCCGTCCCCGCCAACTCACCTAAGATCGATCCCGTTCTCTCCACATGCCTCGGCACCAACATCAACCGTAACTCCGAATGCTTCCCTTTCAACCCCTTGACCATCTCCGCCAATAATCTCTCCTCCCCAGGATGTGTGCTGCCCCCCAAAAGAACAATCTGCCCTTCTCCCCAACCCGCCGCCTCTCTCACCTCCACCCCCTTTCCTGGATGATCCGCCACCAGAGCCGCGACATCATACTTCATGCTGCCCATCAGATGCAGCCGCTCCTGGGGAAACCCTGCGATTGCAAATCGCCCCATATCCTCCTTGCTCTGCACCCCAATCCAATCGAAGAGCTGAAGCACAGGCCGCACAAAAGTTCTCCCCATCCGAAACAGACGCCGGTTCCTCCGAGATAAGCGAGAATTCACAAGATATACCTTCACTCCCATTTTCCGTGCCCGCCATAACATGTTCGGCCAAATCTCATTCTCCACCAAAATCAGTGCAGCCGGTTGAATTCGCCGAAAGGCCCGTAACATCGAGTAGTAAAAATCGGTCGGCACATACACCATTCTCGTTTGAGAATCCAAGAGAGGCTCACCTACTCTTCGTCCCGTAGGTGTCCCTGTCGTAATTAAAATTCTTAGGTCGGGTTTTAAAACCCTCATCTCCCGAACCAAAACCCTCGCTAACAACATCTCCCCCACACTCACCGCGTGAATCCAAACAGGACGCTGGGGGTGCTTCAGCCACTCCTTCAGCTCTTGGGGATAGTGCCCCAGCCGTTCCCCCAACCTTTCCCAAAACGGCTGCCTCCTCCAAATCAGATACGTCAAATAGGGCCATGTCAGAGCAAACCCCACGGTAAACAGCAGATTGTAACCGATCTTCAGCCAACTCTCTGGAATTGCTCTCATGCTCTCGGATGTGCCTTTCCGTACGCCCCACGCAATCGCTCCGTCGTCACCCGCGTATAAATTTCCGTACTCGTCAATCTTGCGTGACCCAACAGCTCCTGCACCGCCCGCAAATCTGCGCCACGTGCTAACAAGTGGGTCGCAAAACTATGCCGCAATTTATGGGGGGTTAGAGAGGGATCTAACTCCGCCTCCGCCAAATATTCTTTCAGATTTCGCTGGAACACACGTGCACACATCCGGTGCCCCCGCGGACCCAGAAAAGCTGGGCCTGCCTCTCTCCTCCAAGCCGCAGGTAGCTTTTCGAAATATTTTGCCATGCCCTCTCGCACTGCATCCCCCAACACCACCAGCCGCTCCTTTCCACCCTTTCCCCTGACTTTCAATGTCCTCTTTCCCTCCTCATGAAATGCCCTCCAAGAAAGACTCAAAGCCTCCCCCAAACGCAAGCCGGTTCCATACAACAGCTCCAATAAAGCGGCATCCCGCCATCTCGCCCAAGCTGGCTCCTTACGAGCTGCCGACTTCCTCGGTTTTTTCTCTAAAATACGGCACGGCGAAGAGAGAAGATTGACCATCTGCTCCTCGCTCAAAAAACGAGGCAAACTTTTTCTTGGCTTTGGCAATCGTAGACCTGAGGCAGGGTTATCCGCCCTCTCCCCACGGGACTGCATCCATTGGAAAAAAGTTCTTAATGCAGAGAAGCGAAGCCGCACCGAAGCTGGCCCATGGCGCCCCTCCCCCGCCAAACCATGAAGATACGCTCGGCAATCCGACTCTTGAATCTTTGCCCACTCCCCCGGCCGTTTTTTATGAAACTCTCCCAACACCTGCGCATAGTTTCGCACGGTATGCGCCGATAAACCTCTCTCCTCCTCCAAATGTTTCAGAAAGGCAACCGTCCTTGGATCGGTTGACTCGATGAGCGTGGTTTTCAGGTGGCCGCGCTGGCCCGGGCTTTCGCCGTCTTGGCGCTCTTGGGCTTGCGCGGTTCCCGCGGGGGAAAGTCAAAGGACACCTTTCCGTCTTTCCACATGAGAACGGCGGAAAAAGGACGACGCGTCTTATTGGAAATAAACTTTTCCAAAAGAGCCGTTTTTTTGTTCTTCAACAAATCCTGAACCTCAGGAACAGTAATATCTCGATTCAAAATTTTCTTGGAAACCTTAAAGGTGCACGTCGAGGGCTTCGACACGCTGTGCTCACAGACATAACGAAGCTGGCTCATAAACATGTTCCCCCCGCAGGCGAGACACTGCCCCAACGGCTCCTGCCCCGTAAAATCCAACGTTCCCTCCTCCTCCCCCACCACTAACTCGATCTTTCGGCCCTCACCTAGCTTCAGACCAGCCGAAAAAGGGCGACCTAAGCGACTGCGGAATCCGTCTACCAAACCCATTGTTCCTTTTTCCAGTAACTCGAGAAATTCATGCGCCTCAATTCTGCGACCTGCCAGCACCTTGCGCACCGCATAGGCCTGATCCAAAGTCCGATACTCCCGCAACGTCTCCTCAAACTCCTGCCCTGTTTGCGGATCCTTAAAATCCAGCTTTCGCAAAACATGATCCTTATCCTGAAACACCCGTGCTTTCTCGACAATGTCCCGAGCCACTTTCTGAATTTCTAGCATGAACTCATCCCTCTTCATCCGCCCATGCTCGATCTCTTTCAACTTGTGTTCCCACTCCCCCGTCATTTCGGGGGATTGCAAAATCTCAATCCCTAACGCATCCAAAGTCTCAAAAAGCCCAAAGGCCTTCGCCGTCGGCACCAGCTCCCGACCAATCCGTCGTACATACTCCTCCGAAATCAAAGTTTCAATTGTGGCCGCCCGCGTCGCTGGGGTGCCCAACCCCCGCTCCCCCATCGCTTCCCGCAACGTATCATCCTCGATCAATTTCCCTGCCCCCTCCATGGCGCTGAGCAACGTCGCTTCGGTCATCCGAGCCGGCGGCTTGGTCTGCAATCCCTCCGCCAAAATCGCCACCGTCTTCACTTTTTCCCCATCCAACACCGGCACCAACAGCTTGCCCTCCTCACCACCCTCTTCTGCCGCCTCTTTCCCATACACCGCTAACCAACCCGCCTCTTTCAGAATTTTTCCGTCAGTCCGAAACGCATGCGCTCCCACCCGCGTGATCCGGTTCGTCACCTCGTAGACCGCCTCCGGATAAAACACCGCAATAAATCTCCGAACAATCGCCGCATAAACCTTCATCTCAATCTCATCCAGTTTGGCGGGAATCTGCTGCGTTGGGATAATTGCAAAGTGGTCGCTGACTTTGGCCGAGTTAAACACCCTTTTTGTCGGCTTTAACCAACCCTTCTTCAAGACCGTTTTGGAAAATTCCCCAAATTCACTTCCCTCAAAGTTCTCTAAAGTCGATTGGGCCACCGCCAGATAATCCTCAGGCAAATACCGAGAATCGGTTCGAGGATAGGTAATCGCCTTGTGCTTCTCATAGAGCGCTTGGGCAATTTGCAGTGTCCGACGCGCCGATAGCCCAAACCGGCTGTTTCCCTCTCTTTGCAAACTCGTTAAATCATAAAGAAGCGGGGACAACTGACGGGCAGGTTTTTTCTCATCATGCACCTCACCCGTTTTTCCCCGACACTCTCCCACAATCTGCTCTGCACGCTCCTGGGTCCAAAGCCGCTCCGGCCTTTGCTCCGCCCCCCGCTCAGCCACTTTTTGATCGGCCAACGTTTCGTCGAACCATTTTCCCTCATATTCCCCCGCCTTCGCCCCAAAGGTGGCATGCACCTCCCAATATCCTTTCGGCACAAACGCTCGAATCTGCAGCTCTCTTTCCACTAAAATACTCAACGTAGGAGTCTGAACCCTTCCCGCCGTCGTCAGAAAAAATCCTCCGCCCTTCGAATTCAAGGCTGTTAGAGCCCGGGTTGTATTAATTCCCACAAGCCAGTCACTTTCGGAGCGGGACTTAGCCGCCGCCAAAAGAGGCTCCATCTCTTCCTCTTTCCGCAATTTCGTAAAACCATCCCGAATCGAACCCGGCGTCATCGATTGCAACCACAGTCTCTGAACTTTTTTCTTACACTCCGCTGCCTCCATCACGTACCGAAAGATCAGCTCCCCCTCTCGTCCCGCGTCGCATGCATTGATGACTCCCGTGACATCTTTTCTTTTCAACAGCTTTTTTAAGACTTCAAAGCGTGGAGCCGTCCGCTCGATTACCTTTAACTTAAACTCCTCCGGAAGTAAGGGCAGGCTCTCAAAGCTCCACTTTCCTTTTCCCTTTCCGTACTCCGTCGGTTTACACAACTCAATCAAGTGCCCAATCGCCGAACTTAAGACAAAATCCTCCGATTCCCAATACTCCCCCTCCTTCTTAAACCCAGTCAATACCCTGGCCAAATCGTTGGCCACACTCGGCTTTTCCGCGATAATCAGTTTTTTTGGCATATGTTAATCAATGCGGGTGAAGTACTTACCGGGCATTTGTCGCACCCGATGCTTGAGTTCAAGCTTGAGAAGGGTGGCCGACACCACCGGGGATGGCAACCCGCATTTTCGAGTCAAAACGTCCACATGCATCTCCTCTCGACCCAAACCCTCCAACACTTTTTTCTCCTCCTCCCCTAAATTTCCTGTCGGGGCCACTGGGACTGGCATCTCCGATCTCGGAATCAAAAATTCAAACTCCGCCAGGACATCTTCCACCGATTCTACCAACCGAGCCCCATCCTTTAAAAGCTGATGGCACCCCCCCGACTGCGGGTGATCGATTCGACCGGGCACGGCAAACACCTGCCGCCCCTGCTCCAACGCCTGCTTGGCCGTAATCATCGCTCCACTCGCCCTCGCCGCCTCGATCACGAGAACTCCCTTACTCAACCCGCTGACAATTCTGTTCCGCATCGGAAAAGTTTGCCGGTCAGGTGCTGTCCCTAAGCAAAACTCACTCATCACACACCCACCCTCCTCAACCATCTTCTCCGCAAGAGATCGATTCTCGGCTGGATACATCTGATCCATCGAACAACCCAGCACCCCCGCCGTTCGCCCTTTCGCGGCCAGTGCACCTTGGTGAGCCGCCGTATCGATTCCCCGGGCCAACCCACTTACCACCCCCACCCCCGCGTAAGACAGCTGGTAGCCCAATTTTTTTGCTAACTCGATCCCGTAACCCGTCGCCTCTCTCGTTCCCACAATCCCGATGCACGCTCCCCGCACTGCCTCTATTTTTCCACGGTAGTACAAGACCATCGGCGGATCATGGATTTCGCGCAAAAGGGGTGGATATAAGGGATCCTCACAATCCACTACTTGGAGTTTCAGCTCGGCCATTCGTTTGAGTTCAGCCGCCAGATCAAAACTTTTTTCCCACCCACGAATCGATTCTGCGACCGCTTGCCCAACCCCCTCCACCCCCGCCATTTTGGCTGTCGGCAATCCCAGAATATCCTCCACCCGACCAAACACCTCCCGCAACTTTCTCACCCTCACCGGCCCCACCAACCGCAGGGCGTTGAAAATGAGATAGGACTCCGTCCGTGTCATCCCTTGGGGAGTTTTCCCTCCCGCACTTCCTCCAGAGACAGCTGAATTTTTTTCTCCGTAACACCCTCCACCAGATCCGCTTTGCCAATCTTCCGTAAAAGCACCCATCGAATTCCCTGGGTGGTGGCCTTTTTATCCCTCGCCATCAATGGGGATAAACGATCCCATCGCAACTCTGGATGAGTCACGGGTAACCCGTGAGCCCGAATGGCCGCTTTTAACTTTTCCGCCGCCCTCTTCTTAAATCGCCTAGCTTTCACCGATAAGTGGGCCGCCACCACCATCCCAATGGCCACCGCCTCCCCATGCCGGAGCCCCTCATATCCCGCCAACCCCTCCAGCCCGTGAGCTACCGTGTGACCAAAATTCAACAGAGCACGTTTCCCCTTGAGATCTCTCTCATCCTCCCCCGCTAGCTTGGCTTTAATCTCCACACATCGCTTGACCACTTTTTTCATCGAGCGGGGTGGCCCTTTGGCTAGCGAACCGAAAAGTTTCGAGTCCGCAATCGCTCCATACTTTAGAACCTCCGCCATTCCCGCCCGCTTTTCCGCCACAGGCAAGGACTCCAGCCACCGTAAATCTGCCAAGACCGCTTTGGGCGGATGAAACGCCCCAACTAAATTTTTCCCCTCAGGTAGATCGACTCCAGTTTTTCCTCCCACACTGCTGTCCACCATCGCCACCACGGTGGTGGGAATCTGAATGATCGGTAACCCGCGCAAATAAGTAGCCGCGACAAAACCCGCCAAATCCCCCGTCACTCCACCCCCCACCGCCACAATCCACCCGTCCCGAGTCAGTCCCGCCCCCGCGAGTTGGCGAACCACCCTTCCATACTCCTCAACCGATTTCGACCGCTCCCCCGCCGGAATCCTCACGCGCACCACCCGAGATGCACGTTTTTCTAACCACGCAAAAATTGCTAAAGTAAGAGGAAGCGCTGCGATCCCCTCATCCACCAACATCGCAACCGGCACTTTGGCGGGCAGATGGGCCTGTAGCCCTTGAGGAAGGATCTTGTCCCCCACATAAACCGAGTACATCCCTGTAGCCGACTTGACTCGAACCCTCTGGGCGCTCATCCAAACCTTTCTATGCCAACTCTAGGGCGGGACAAGTCGCCCATTTCACCCCTCTTTTCGACCCAAACCGGCACCTTGTCCGCTTCATAAAGGATTAAACTGCTCAATCATCAAAAGGGTTCGCTTTTTCTTCTTCCCCTTACAAAAAAAGCTTCGCTCCAACTCATCTTTAAAAACATGCCCCGCAAACCCCTGATCTTCAATAATTTACATGGGGTCAGAGGTCTTGCAATCTGTTGATTGTCAATGGCTTGGGGGGGCGGTTTTTCATTTTTGGGGTCAGAGGTCCAACTTTGTGCGCCTAGCCTTTGCCCGCACTCTGGATTCAGTTAATCTATTTACGCTTTGAAAAATAGCCCGATTCAAACTACTCCCCTCCACGATACTCAAGCCTCCCCCGATACCCGCAATCTGCGAATCGATAAGGTCGGAGTAAAAGGACTTCGTTACCCCATTCTCGTGCGCGACCGCGCTCACGCTACCCAAAATACGGTCGCGACCGTCTCCCTCGCCGTCGATCTGCCCCACCAGTTTAAAGGCACCCACATGAGCCGCTTTCTCGAAGTTCTCCAAGAACACGGCAGCCTCATCCATGTCGAAAGCATTCCCGCCATCCTCCGCGCCCTCCAACAACGCCTCCAAGCCGACTCCGCCCACCTCGAGCTCGACTTCCCTTACTTCATCGAAAAAAAAGCCCCCGTCACCGCCTCCCCTGGCCTAGTAGATTACCAAATCCACTTCGACGCTACCCTCCATGGAAAAGATCTCCGCTTTAAAGTCGCCGTCACCGTTCCCGTCACCACGCTTTGCCCCTGCAGCAAAGCCATTAGTGAGCGCGGCGCTCACAATCAACGCGGCCTCGTTCGACTCGAAGTCACCTTCGGCAAAACAGTATGGATCGAAGACCTCGTCGCCCTGGTTGAATCCTGTGCCAGCTCGGAAATTTTCTCTCTTCTGAAACGACCCGACGAAAAACATGTCACCGAACGCGCCTACGATAATCCCGTTTTCGTAGAAGACCTCGTCCGCGCCGTCTCTCTCCAGTGCGAGGCCCACCCCGATATCAACTGGTACCGCGTCGAGGCCGAAAATTTTGAGAGCATCCACAATCACAGCGCCTACGCCATGATCGAACGCGGCTAACCTTGGTCGCGTCATACCCCTCTTTTCCCTTCGGCACATAGCCACCCTTCCCCTAACGTCCCTACATGTCTCCTGCCTTCTTCATCGCCATCCTCGTGGGCCTCGCAGGCCAAATTGTCGACGGCACACTCGGCATGGCCTACGGCGTAACCTGCTCCTCGTTCCTCCTCGCGCTCGGCACCGCACCTGCCCTGGTCAGCTATAGCGTCAAAGTTTCGGAAATCTTCACCACCGGCGTCAGCGGCATAAGCCACATCTTCCACCAAAACGTAAATAAAACCCTTTTCCTCGAGCTGTGCATTCCCGGAGTCGTCGGAGGGGTCACGGGCGCCTACATCCTCTCCAACTTCCCTGGCGAAAAATTTAAACCGTGGATCTGTGCCTACCTCATCCTGATGGGTGCTTACATTCTTTACCGCGCAAACCACAAACCGATCGCCATTACCCCCGAACCCGCCAAAGCCATCCCCCTCGCGCTCACCGGCGGTTTCCTCGACGCCGTTGGCGGAGGTGGTTGGGGCCCCGTGGTCACCTCCACGCTCCTCGCGAAAGGCCATCAACCCCGCTTCGTCATCGGCTCGGTCAACATGGCCGAATTTTTTGTCACCCTCAGCCAAGCCCTCACCTTCTTCTTTTTTCTGAAACTAGAAAATCTACCCCTCATTGCCGGCCTGATCCTCGGTGGAGTCATCGCCGCCCCCTTTGCCGCTAAACTTTGTAAAATCCTTCCCGCAAAAACCATGATGCGCCTCGTCGGCATCCTCCTCATCCTCGTCAGCACACGCACTCTGCTTCTAGCCCTCAAGCTCATCTGATCGCCCGCCCAATCCGCTCCCCATGCTCACCCTTTCCCAAATCAGTAAATCGTTCGCAGGCCGCACTCTCTTCAGTGATGTCTCTCTCCAAATTAACCGCGAAGACCGGATCGGTCTCGTCGGTCCAAACGGTGCGGGTAAATCCACCCTCTTTTCCCTGATTCTTGGCGAAGCCACCCCCGACGAAGGTCGCGTCGCCCTCGAGAAAAATATCACCCTCGGCTTTCTTCCTCAGGAATCCGCCCCCGCAGGGGACGAGACGATTTTGGAACTCGCCTGCGCCACCTCCCCCGAAATGTCGCGCGTCCAACAAGCGATCAAACGACATGAAGCCGCTGGCACTCTCGAAGACCCCGAGTACCACGAAGCCATCGACACCTTCACCGAACTAGGGGGCTGGCAGCTCGAACCTCGCGCCAAACAGATCCTAAGCGGCCTCGCCTTCCGCGACTCCGACTTCCACCGCAAAGCCAAAGCCCTCAGCGGCGGCTGGATTATGCGAGCCCACCTTGCCCGCCTTCTCGTCCAAGAGCCCGATCTCCTTCTTTTGGACGAACCCACAAACCATCTCGATCTCGAATCTCTCGTTTGGTTTCAGGAATATCTCCGTAACTATCCTGGCGCCATCCTCATGATCTCCCACGATCGCGAATTCCTCAACCAGCTTGTCGGGTCGATCGTGGAAATTTCCCAATCCAAACTCCACCGATATCGCGGCAACTACGATAAGTACGTTGTGGAAAAAGCCGCCCGCGAAGAACAACACCTCGCCGCCTTTAAAAATCAGCAAAAGGAGATCGCCTCCCTGCAACAGTTTGCCGATCGCTTTCGCGCCAAGGCCAGCAAAGCCTCCCAAGCCCAAAGCAAACTCAAGCAGATCGATCGTATGGAAAAGATCGAAGCCCCTGTCTCGGCCACCCGATCGATTAAATTCACCTTTCCCCAACCCGTCCGAAGCGGGCTGCGAGTCATCAACCTAAAAGAGGTGGACCATACCTACTCCAATACCGACGGATCCGGAGATCTGCCCGTTTATCGGGGGCTGAACTTCGAAGCCGAGCGCGGCCAACGCACCGTCCTTGTAGGCCCCAACGGAGCAGGTAAATCCACCCTTCTCAAACTTCTTGGAGGGGCCCTTTCCATTCAGAAAGGAGAGCGACTCCTCGGTCACAATGTTCGCGTCGGCTACTTCTCCCAACATCGGGGGGACACGCTGAATATGAACCATCAGGTCCTCGAATCGGTTCTCCACTCCCCCAATCCCGTCAGCGAGCAGACCGCGCGCACCGTCCTTGGTTCATTCCTTTTCCGCGGAGATGACGTCTTTAAAACCGTGGGCATCTTGAGCGGAGGAGAAAAATCCCGCCTCGCCCTCGTCAAGCTCCTCCTTGATCCGCCCAACCTTCTCCTGATGGATGAACCCACCACCCATCTCGATATTGGGTCGATCGATGCCTTAATTACCGCCCTTCGGCAGTACGAGGGAACCCTCATCTTTATCAGCCACGATGTTCACTTCATCCGCGCCATGGCCACCACCGTTCTTCACATTAGTGCGGGCCGACTTACTCCTTACGCCGGCGATTACCAGTACTACCTGGACAAATCGTGCGCCACTTCCGAACGTGCTGCTTTGACCGCAGGCGAGCAGCTCTCCAACGCCCAGCCCACCGCACCCCAACCTCC
>Ga0209444_10001033_pt1 | contig 15458 bp, 16 predicted proteins | sample LauGreFaBDMM15DN_2_FD_188215 | JGI IMG/M metagenome (GOLD analysis project Ga0209444, IMG submission 188215) | Freshwater lake microbial communities from Lake Michigan, USA - Fa13.BD.MM15.DN (SPAdes) (version 2) | ecosystem: Environmental > Aquatic > Freshwater > Lake | place: Lake Michigan...
CCTTCGTTTAGAAATAAGCTTTTAGAACAAGGCTCTATTCCAGTTGGAAACTCTTCAGAAGAATTTAAAAAAATAATATCTTCTGAGATTGAAAAGTGGAGTATTTTGATAAAAATGGCAGGCGCTACTGCCAATTAATTTGAGTGTTACTAAATTTAGAAACTAAAAGTAATACGCAAACCGCATGAAACCAACTTTACTTGTTTTGGTTTATTTGTCACAAGAGCATCGTGTTCTTGTTTCTGAACGCTTCGAGCTTCTTTATTCGCCTAACGAGGGGCTTGGAAATGACAGATCTAACGGTCAAACACAAATCAACTTACGAGGGAGAGATATTAGATTTGTTTTAACGAATGGCACTAATGGGTTGCTTCCAGCAGAAATAGACGGGATGCCTAACCTTAAGTTGATATGTACTCTAGGCGTTGGCTTTGAAAATGTTGCAGTTGACTACGCTAAGTCACGCGGTATTCCTGTATGTAACGCTGCAGGAACTAATCATAAGGCTGTAGCCGATCACGCTATGGCCATTTTACTGGCGGCTATTAGAAGAATAACGTTCTTAAATAATGGCGTACGACATGGACTTTGGCGAGATGACATTCCCCGACCACCTCATGTTTCAGGAAGAAAAATGGGTATTTTTGGTCTTGGCGATGTAGGAAAAGAAATTGCAAAGCGCGCACTAGGATTCGATATGGAAATCGGATACAACAGTCGCTCGCGTAATTATCAAATTGGCTATAAATGGTTTGAAAACATAACAAGTCTTGCACAGTGGTGCGATTATTTAATTATTGCTGCACCTGGTGGCAAAGAAACTTATCATATTGTGAATGAGCAGGTCCTGAATGCTCTTGGACCTGATGGCGTACTTGTCAACATTGCTCGTGGGACTTTGGTCGATACAAACGCAGTTGCAACTGCTTTAAAAGAAAAGCGTATATGGGCTGCCGCCTTAGATGTTTATGAGTTTGAACCAACGCCTCCGACTGCATTGCTTGAATTTGAAAATGCTATTCTGACTCCTCATGTTGGAGGTATATCTCCACAAGCAATTCACGCATCTGTTGTTCGATTTATTGAAAATTATGAAGCATTTATAGCCGGTGCTCCACTGCTAACACAGATAAATAAATAACTTATTTTTTTAAAAATTGGGTTCAGAAAATTGCTTATGCATCTTTTCAATTAACGTATTATGGAATTTCTTATGAATAAAAATCCCTATCCTAAGTACATCCCACATGGTGTTATTCCAGCTGTTATCTTGCCATTTCACGAAGACTTCTCCATAGATGAGATTTCTTTTCGGTCGCATCTTAGAGATGTAGTGTCAGTCGCAGGCGTCTCTGCCATCACAATTAATGCGCATTCGACAGAAGTTGCCTCCTGTACTTTTGAAGAGCAACAAAGAATTTTGGCAATTGCTCGAGATGAAGTCGGTGCAAAGATGCCCATCATTAATGGTATTTATGCTGAGGGCAGCTTGGAAGCTGAACGATTAGCCAGCGCTGCAGCCCAGGGAGGTGCATCCGCCTTACTTGTCTTTCCTCCAGGGCCATTTACTATGGGGCATCGGCCAGAAATGGTAATTGACCATTTCAAAAGAATAGCAAATGCCAGCGAACTCCCATTGATAGCTTTTCAATATGCAAGCACTTCGCCCCAAAGTTATTCACTAGAAACCTTAATTGAACTGTTGGATAAAGTTCCTCAAGTACGAGCCATCAAAGATTGGATTTCTAACCCCCACATTCACAACAAACACATCGAACTTCTCCAATCACGTGAACAACCGGTCAATGTTTTATCAACACATAGTGCTTGGCTCTTAAGCTCATTGGTTCTTGGATGCAATGGATTGCTATCAGGAAGTGGCTCTGTGATAGCAGATCTTCAGTCTCAATTATTTCAAGCTGTTGAAAAAAACGACTTGGCTTCAGCAAAAATATTGCATAAGCGAATTGCTTTCACAGCAGATGTGTTTTACGCTAACCCATGGGTTGATATGCATAACCGCATGAAAGAAGCACTAGTGATTATGGGTAAGATTCCAAAAGCTGTCGTTAGGCCGCCCTTAATGAAAATATCTGAATCTGAGATCTTGAAAATTCAAATTGCTTTGAAAAATGCCGGATTATTAAAGGCTTCTTAGTTAGATTTTTTGTGACTCAGAATTCCACGATCAATTACGAAAATATTCTGAACTAATTTTTCAGAGTATTGAAGATCTGACTCTGAAAATAGAACAGACATGCCTTCGGCTTTAAGTTGAGAGATTACTTCCGCTAAGCGTTGAGCCAACGCCGGAGCAACGCCTTCAAATGGCTCATCTAACAATAACAAATTAGTCCCTATCATTAATGCTCTTCCTAAGGCGACTAATTTTTGCTGACCGCCAGATAGTTGTTGTCCGCGTCTTTTTGAAAAGCCTTTTAACTCAGGTATCAGGTCATAGACATACTCCAACCGTGACAAAGGTGCTGGGTTCTTATTAGCCCAAACTGGGACTAAGATATTTTCTTCTACAGTCAAATCTGGGATTAGTCGTCTATCTTCAGGCATATAACCAATTCCTAAACCACTCCGCAAATGAGTTGGCTGAGCGATCAAGTCATGTTCATCAAATACAATTTTTCCTGAAGAAGCGCTGAGTAGTCCCATGATGCTTTTGAGTAAAGTGGTTTTTCCTGCACCATTGCGTCCGACTAAACTAGCCATTGTGGAATTTGGTATTTCAAGGGACAAATCTCTCAAAATTGCCACAGATTGAATAGAAACGTTCAGATTGGAAACTTTAAGCATGCTGTTTTCCAGTCGGGACTGAAGATGAGTGCTTATCCCCCACGATATATTTCAAAACTTTTGCGTCATTAAGCGCAACCTCTGGAACATCATCAGCAATGATTTCCCCATCATAAAAAGCAAGCACTCTCTCAGCATGCTGAGAAACAATTTCCATATCGTGCTCAACAAATAAAACAGTTGTCCCGTCTTTTCGAATAGCTTTCATAACCATTTGCATGATGTCAAATTTTTCCTCTGTAGATACACCGCTAGTAGGTTCATCAAGCATCAAGATTTTTGGTTTAACCGCCATTGCCATTGCAATATCAAGTAATTTACGGACTCCCCCTGGTAGGACGCGTGTTAATTTATCTCGGTACGCAGTCAAGCCAAAGCGTTCAAGAGACTCTTCTGCCAATTGACGAATATTTTTCCCGTACCCAGGAATCATGGATTCGGTTTTTGTAAACAGGCTTTCTTTATGAGCTGATAGAGAAACTATTCCATAACTGACTTCTATATTTTCAAGAGCAGTTAATGTGTTGTAAAGCTGAGGTATTTGAAACGATCGACAGATACCTAAGCGCGTAATTTCTCTTGAAGGCAATGAAGTAATATCATTGCCTTCATACAAAATAACCCCAGTGTCAGGCTTTAAATAGCCTGTCACCAAATTTACAAAAGTAGTTTTTCCTGCACCATTGGTACCAATTAAACCAATACATTCACCTTTCAGCACAGAAACATTTATATCTGAAGCCGCAGTTACAGCACCGAATGTCTTATTTACCCCACTGACTTTTAACAGGGTTGGATTACTCATTATTTGACTCTTTTAAACTTACTGGTTAATGACCATAAGCCGTCTGGCAAAAGTAGTATCACAAAAATAAGAGTGCTTCCAATAAGAAGTTGCCAAGTATTGGGTGAGTTTGAAAAAGCTAATGTATGAATAACTCCAAATACTAAAGCACCAAGAAATGGAGCCAGTACGCTGCCAATACCTCCAAGAATAGTGATGAAAATAAATTCTCCAGAGGTTGTCCAAAATGCCATGGTCGGGTCTATGTGTCCCACTGCAATTGCAGCAATTGCACCACCAAGACCGGCTAGGACACCCGCGATTACATAGATTAAATGGATCGTTTTGCGGGCAGATCCGCCCATGTACTCTGTTCTTATTTCATTGTCTCTTATTGCGGTCAACAAGAGTCCACGTGGGCTTCTTATCAGGCCATTGATAAAGATCAAACAAATACCTACAGTTATAAAAGCGACCCACAAAATACTCACGCGTACCAAATCACTAGGTGGCAACCAACCCAGTAAAGTTACTGCGGGAATATTAAAGCCATCCGTAGATCCCAGAGCCTCTGATTTGGCTAATAAACCATACAAGATCATAGAAAATGCAAGTGATAACAATCCAAAAAAGATAGCCCTGTATTTAGCTAGCAAGAATCCCAAAGCAAACGCTAACACTCCAGATGCGAGTGCACTTAAAAGAAGAAGGATAAGAACCTCATTAAATTTAAAAAAGTGACTTATCAGCCCAGTTGTGTAGGCACCTACACAAAAATATAAAGCTTGCCCGAAAGAAACAAGTCCAGCACGCAAAAAAAGCATCAATCCAAGGCCAACTAGTCCATTAGCCATTGCAATAGTCACCATAAAAAGCATCCACTGAGGCATCCACGGACTTGCTACCAAAAGGGGTAGAGCAAGTAGCGTCAGCTTTTTCAATGAGATCTGTTGAGTCATATCTTGCGAGACTCTGCCAAGCTAAATAAACCTCTCGGTCGAAATGACAAAACCAAGGCCATTACGCTAAAAATAACGAACAGTTCTAGCTCTGGAGCAAAGTGAATACAAAATGCTCTCACCAAACCCATGATGATGGACGCCAAAGCTACCCCCGCCATACTTCCTAATCCACCAGTAACCACTACCGCAAAAGACAAAACAATTACTTCAACACCTAGTCCGGGAGTCACTGAAATAGTAGGAGCAGTAAAAGCTCCAGCAAGCGCAGCTAACGAACATCCAGCACCGAAAGTAAGTATAAAAATTTTCCCAACATTGATCCCCATAGCGGAACTTATTTCTCGGTCGTGTATGACACTAATGAGCATACGGCCAAATTGGGTCTTCTTAAGTACAAACATAAGGGTAAGACCAACCAACAAAGCCAATACAACCATAAGAATGTAATAACTGGGATAAGTCATAGATGCAAACTCAAAGTTGCCTAGTAACTCGTATGGTTCTGAAACAAAATACGGATCTACTCCCCATATCAATTTAATTACGTCTTCTAATATTAAAAATAATCCATAGGTGATCAGCAAGATGACCACCTCATCTTTGTCATATTGGTAACGCAATAAAAACCGCTCGATAGGCGGACCTACTACAAAACCAGCAAGAAGAGCGGCTATAAAAAGTGCTAAATAAGACAGGTATGGATCAAAACCATACCTAAACCATAGACCCACAACCGTAGCTGATACATAAGCCCCTAAAGAATAAAAACTACCATGGGCTACATTGACAATTTTCATGACCCCGTAGATCAGAGTCAGACCTACAGCGGACAAAAAAAGCCAAGCTGCGTAGTTGATACCGTCTACAAGTACTACCAGTAACTGGTCCATAGATTAACTGTGGATTACAAATGGATCGATATCAACTATCTGTCATGTTGAGGTAGTTACTTTTTAAAACCTTTTGCAATCCAGTCTTCACTTTTCATACCATCAGGAGGCATAACTTGCTCCGCCGTAAAGCGCTTGACATCTACTAAAGTCATTGCACCTTTTACAAGCTTGCTCCGACCGTAAGCCGTTTCAGAAACAGCTTGATGACCATTGCTAAGTGCAAATTTATGAACACCGCCTGGGCCCTCAACAGTTGAGCCTCGCATAGCTGCAGCGACCTGTTCAGCTGTTGGTCGAGCACCATTGTTAGCAGCCTGCGCTTTTTCCCAGGCTAATTTAGCTGACATGATGGATTGCGTCATTTGATAAGAAGTGTAGTTAGGTGCTGTGTTGTATCGATCGGTAAAAGAAGCACGAAACCAATCATTTAAAGGTGACTTTGGAGCCAAAACTCCATAAGGACCACGAGCCCCTATGATCGTGCCATCTGGAATTTTGTTAGCTAGGCGGAACATCGCAGTTTCACCAGTTGTCAAAATGACAGAGCTTGATTTGTAGAGTCCTCGCGGAGCAGATTGCAGGATAAATGCCTCTAAATCCCCCCCCCAAAGACTGGTGTGAATGACTTCAGATTTGCTAGACAACAATGCTGAAATTTCACCACTGTACTGTCCGGCAAAAAGCTTAGGCATTTGTGAGGTAGTAACGCTTGAGCCTGGAAATAAAACCTTCATGGAACCATCAAAGTCTTTCCATGAGTCTTGACCCCAAGCATAATTTTGGTTGATGCCTCCATAATTTTTGGCTTTAATCTTCAAAGAATTTAAGTAGAGAGCTGCTCCAACACTATCAGCGGTAGCGTGATTTGAAGCACGGAAAACATAGTCCTTTTTACCTTCTTCAAAAATCCTAGGTGTTCCGCAATCAAATATTAATGTGATAGTCTTAAGTTCTTCTGCAACAGGAGTTATTGCTAGGCAGTTACCACTTGAAATATAGCCGACCACCATATCAACTTTTTCACGCTGTATGAGATTACGAAATTCAGTCACAACACTGGTACTACTGCCGTTCTCATCAATTAAAACCATTTTGATATTTGACCCACCAAAACCTTTTTGGTTGTAAGGTGCAGGTGCTGTTCCAGCGTTAAATTGCTCAATCATCAACTCAGCCGCATTTCTAGCAGGAACTCCAAAGGGCGAGGCTGCAGGACCAGAAAGGAAAGTAACAATGCCAATTCTCACTTCAGGAGGCGCTACTGGGGCTGTTTGAGAAAATACAGACGATGCTATAAATGTAGAAATCAACGATACGGATAGACCTTGGATGAATTTCATATTGAATCCTGAAGATAAGAAAATTGAAAAATTGCCAACCAACTAATGTTAAAGAACTTATAAAAAAAAAATATCAGGGTTAACCTGATTTACAAACACATCACATTTGGCGAAAGGGGGCTAACGGCAAACTTGCCTTAGACATAAAGGGTTTACCCCTTAATTTAAAGCCGCTAAAACGGGCAATATTAGGATTTCCAGAAAATTCTCAAAAGTAAATTGATATTTTTGCAATTAACTACACGCAAGGAGTTTCTTTATGTATGGAAAAATTGTTTTAGCATATGACGGCTCACAAGAAGGTCAGAAGGCCTTGATAAATTGCAAAGAAATGGCGTTATGGGGTGATGCTGTGATACATCTGATCTCAGTAATTCCAGACGTGGTCGTCTATCCCATTGGTGAAGGCTCTTTTATTGATACTGGAACTCAAAAAATTGAGAATGAAAAAGGTCAAAATCAATTAGATAACGGCGTTGATCTAATTAAAAAAGAAGGCTTTAAATGTATTGGGGCTTTATTGGTAGGAAATTCAGTAAAAGAAATAACACGTTACGCAGCAAAGGTATCTGCAGATTTAATCGTCATCGGTCATAAGCATCACGATAGTGTTTTTGGGCGTTGGTGGGCAAGATCAACCACTTCAAATTTAGTAGAAGAATCACCTTGTAATGTATTAATTGTTGTTACGTAAAGAACAGTAAGTCATACAATTTTTGAAAGCTTGTTAAAGTAAAGACTACTCTCAATTTAGTATGACAATTCTCTTAATTAACAAATCGTGCATAGATTAGTCTATGAAAATTTACTGTAAGGAAATTAAATGAAACAATTATTAAAGCTTTCCGGACTGATAGCTGTTATCACATTAGCGCTCTTAGAACCAATGGCACTAGCGCAGACATGGCCAGTTAAGCCTGTCCGGATCATCAATCCTTTTCCAGCTGGAGGTGGGACAGATACGTTTGCAAGGCCACTTGCCGCGAAATTGACACAGAGCCTTGGGCAATCGGTCATCATTGAGAATCAAGGTGGTGCAGGTGGCACCGTTGGAGCAGCGAACGCTGCGCGAACACCCCCTGATGGGTACACCTTCTTGATGGGTGCGATACACCATACGATTGCCGAAAGCCTTTATCCGAAGCTAAGCTACAACATCGAAAAAGACTTCATACCAGTCACAATGGTGGCGCAAGTGCCGCAGGTGATGGTTGTACACCCTAAGTATCCTTTCAGAAACATAAAGGAACTGGTCGATTACGCGAAAGCTAATCCGGGCAAGCTCAATTTCGGATCGCCGGGTGCTGGTACTTCACATCATTTGGCGATGGAGCTTTTCATGAAAGTTACAGGCACAAATTTTGTCCATGTCCCTTATCGTGGAGCGGGTCCGATGATGCAGGATTTTCTTGCTGGCCAAATAGACTTAGTCTTCGACGGTATGGGGACTTCATCTACGCAAATTAAAGCTGGCAAATTACGCGGCCTTGCTATTGCCACAACAACTCGCGCCCCAAGTTTTCCTGACTTGCCCACCATGGAAGAGTCAGGTGTCCCAGGAATGGTTATAAATACTTGGTACGCGCTTTGGGCAATAAAGGACACACCAAAGGAATTGGTTGACAGAATGCAACAAGAAAGTGCGAAGGCCATGAACTTGCCAGACATGAAAGAAATCTGGGCTTCTCAACTCGCTGAGTCTGGCGGCAACACTCCAGATCAATTCAAGGCCTTTGTTCGAAATGAGGTAATCCGTTGGGGCAAAGTGGTCAAGGACGCAAACGTAGTTCTCAATTGATTATTTAGGGATGCGGTCCCCATGGCGCTGCCAACATAAGTTGTACGTTTTGCGAAATAAGTAAGGGACGCAACTGTTTCGCAAAGGCCATGAATTTTTCATCAGCAAAAAGATTTGTCCAAAAGGCGCGGCGATTTTCGTCGCTCTCAAACTTCCATAAATGGATCAATTGGTGCAGGTCACCGGTGTCACTGGTGAAATAGCCTATCAAATGCTTGTCATGGCCGCCAGCGCTGAGCGCTGGCCAACCCTCAGCACTGTATAGGCGCTTAACTTCGTTCATTTCGCCAACTTTGACGGCGTAAGTGCGTTTTTCGTAAATTACTGTCATGCTAATGTCTCCAATTGGCACACTACTCTGCCTATAACACTACCCGCCTTGAGTCGATCAAGCACTTCAGAAATTTGATCCATCGAACACGTGGCAATAGGTATAGGTTTTAGTTTTCCGGACTTTGCTAGGGCTACGACTTCATGCAACTCTTGCAAGGATCCAACGTATGAGCCTTGAATCGTGATTGCACGTTGTGCTATGGGAACAAGAGACATGGGTATTTCACCTCCATACAAACCCACTATCACGTACCGGCCGCCTTTACGTAATGCGGCTATTCCTAAGGTGGCGGTGGTTTGTGCTCCTACAAAATCAATGACACCCCACACACCACCCTGCAAAGCTTGCAGTTTTGCAAGAGCGCCCTCCTTGAGGGGATCAACGGCCTCTATGGCGCCCATATCGTAGGCTGTTTGCCATTTAGATTCATCAATTTCGCACACTGCGATATTTTCATGACCCATCGCTTTAAGCATAGAAATAGCCATAAGACCGAGACCGCCAGCACCCATGACAACGATCCAATCTTTGGGTTTACAGGGCATAAGCTTTCTAGCCGCGCTATACGTTGTAAGCCCTGAGCAGGCTAAAACAGGCGCATAGCTTGGATCAATGCCTTTTGTATCAATCAAATAGCGAGGATGCGGCACCAACACGTGATCAGCATAACCACCAGGTCGTTGAATGCCAATGTAACGAGGAGCTGGACACCAGTTGTCTATACCTTCTAGACAGCGCGCACATTCTCCACATCCCGTCCAAGGATAAACCAAACGATCTTCACCAACTGGCACGGGGCCTGCATCTGGGCCAGCAGACATTACTGAACCATAGGGCTCATGGCCCATCGTCACCGGAGGCTTCATACCTCTATCAGACATTTGAAACTTACGACCGCCGCCCAAATCAAAGTAACCGTCCCTGATGTGGACATCCGAGTGGCAAACTCCACAAAACTTTATTTTGACCAAAACCTCAGTTCCATGAGGCGTCGGAGTCTCTCGAACAGCTTGCTGAAGTGGTTTGCCCCATTCGACTACGTCTTGGCTAATCATGTGTACCTCCTTTAAATATTTTGTATTTCACGAAACAATGTTAAACACCTATCAGCTCTTATCCTACGTCTGTAAAAACGAACGCAAATATTTCAATAACGGATGCATGAGTGATTGGACGGGTCCAAAAGCGACTCAAGCCTTTTTGTCGTTCGCGTCAAACACTTCACGTGCAATTCGGAATGAATCGATAGCTGCCGGGACTCCTCCGTAAATGGCCACTTGTAAAAAGACTTCACGAATCTCTTCTTTGGTGACGCCATTGCGCAGTGCGCCATTGATGTGTAACTTGAGCTCGTGTGGACGATTCAAGATACTGATCATGGCCAAGTTGAGCATGCTGCGGGTTTTGCGTGGCAAATCCTCGCGCCCCCACACCGCACCCCAACAATATTCCGTAACCAGCTCTTGCATGGGCATATTGAAGCTATCGGCAGCGGCGATAGATTTGTCAACATATTCGGCCCCCACCACCGCTTTTCTGATTTCGAGTCCGCGCTTAAAAAGTTCTGTTTCATTCATGATGCATCCTTTGAAAAGTTAAAAAAATTACCCACGTACCTCGACACCGGCCCATGACTCTAATACTTTGACAACATCAGAGAAATCTGCGTCCTTGCCACAGACAGCTAAGGTAATGGACATCAACTCACGCACAGCCGACCCCACCACCATAGGAACTCCGATGTGCTCAGCTTCTTCTACGCACAGGCGCACATCTTTGTAAGCAAGTGCGGCTGCAAACCCCACATCAAAGGTACGAGGCAAAACACATCGAGGAAATTTGTCAGCCGAGGCCGTGTTTCTTCCAGAGCCCGCGTTGATGACATCCAGCATGATTTTTGGATCCACACCCGCTTTAACACCCATCACAACCGCTTCAGAAGTTATGGCCACCGCGGCTACTGACATGATGTTATTGGCCAACTTGACTGTTTGTGCTTGGCCCGCTTTTTCACCCAAGTAAAAAGTTTTACCAAAGATGGCCAAGGTACTCTCTAAATCATCGAAGTGACTTCTAGGGCACGAAACCATGACTGCCAGAGTACCTTTGACAGCCCCCATCACACCTCCACTGACAGGCGAGTCAACGTACACAATACCTGCTACCTGTAATGCTTTACATACCGCCGCTGCGGCACGCGGGCCAATAGTCGAGAGATCCACCACACGCTTGACCTTGCTTCCCTCAATCAAGCCACCTGAATGCAAACATACCGCGTCCACAATCTCAGGTGTTGGCAAACTCAAGATAACGGTCTCTGCATGATCAGCCACCTCTTTCACTGAGGCCATGCGCTTGGCTCCAGCAGAGACCATGTGAGCAAGCGCAGCTTCATCTCGGTCGAATACATACACCGTATGGCCTGCTTCCATGAGTCGCTTACTCATAGGAGCACCCATTTTTCCTAGTCCAATAAATCCTAAAGCTGGTTTTGACATAAAAGCGTCCGTTCAAGAATAAGGCCAAATAGCCGAGAATTAGTTAGCAGTCTTAGCAACTCATTTTTGGTTAATTCTTGGAGCTAGGGTAGTCCTTTGCAGCAACGGCTTCGGCCCAATTGGTTTTTCCAATAGAGGTTGCGGTATGAATCATGTAGCTACCTTCCGCTGCACCATGCCAATGTCTTTCATGCGGAGCAATCCACACCACATCGCCGGTACGAATTTCTTGAGGTGCCTCGCCTTCTAAACAAATCCAGCCACTGCCTGCAGTCACATTAAGCACCTGTCCTTGATCATGGGTATGCCAATAAGTACGAGCTCCAGGTGAGAAAAACACATTGTTAATTGTCACGTTGTCGGTCGCTGGCATGACAGGATCTGCCCACACGCTACCGGTAAAGGTGGGACCCCGTTGTTCGGACAACGCCCCCTGTGTTCTGCCGTGGAAAACTTTCATTACTTCGCCTTTCTATTCAAGATTTCAAACGTACACCGCCATACTCAAACGCGCAACCAAAGACATGGGCACTAAGGTATCGCGCATCTGTGAAGATGCGACCACTGATTCACTCATGCGAGTTTGTAATTGCTGCAAACGCCTGTCTCCTTTTTTAGTGACTAAGGAAAACCTCAATCAGCCACTTCTTTTGCGACATGCTAGCCTTCCCTAATTGATATCGCAATCATAGTTTTACACATATCAGACTGCATCAGTCACACATAGCACTTGGCGATTACCGTGTGTTTGAAGATACTTGGCGTCTAATCGCCCCTATCCACTGGAGAAGACAATGACGAACACAGAGACATTTGAAGTTTTTGCAGTGCGCTATGCAACGCGCCCGGCCATGCGAAGAGACCATTTTGTAGGGGGAGACCCGCATGACGATCAGATGCCGATGGATTACTTCGTCTGGTTGATTCGCAATAAACATCGAACATATGTGGTGGATACAGGGTTCCACGCCGACATGGCGAAAAAGCGACAACGCGAGTATGTGCGCTCACCCAGGGAAGGGTTAGCCCTACTAGGGGTTGACTCGCATGAGGTCACTGACGTCATCTTGACCCACTTGCACTATGACCACGTAGGCACCTTTGATGATTTTCCAAAAGCACAATTTCACTTGCAAGACGCCGAAATGAGTTTTGCGACTGGTCGACACATGTGTAACGGACTCCTAAGCCATGGGTATGAAGTTGAAGAGGTGGTGTCAATGGTGCGCTTGGTCTATAAAGACCGCGTGACCTTCTACCAAGGCGCACATGAATTGGCACCGGGTTTATCGATCCATCACATTGGGGGTCACACCGATGGACTGCAGTGCGTGCGCGTCATGACCGAGCGTGGTTGGGTAGTACTGGCCTCTGACGCCAGTCACTATTACGAACACATGCGTAGTAACCGTTTCTTCACCTTGGTTTTCAAACTTGGCGACATGCTCAACGGGTATCGAACACTAAATGAACTTGCCGCATCGCCGGACCATGTGGTGCCAGGGCATGACCCCTTGGTAATGAAGTATTACCCCGCTCCAAGCCCAAAACTTGAAGGCATTGTGGTGCGTTTGGACGTGGCACCTAAAACCTAAGCCGATGCAAAACCATATTTCAAAACAAGGAGCGTATTCATGATGAATCGACGTCAAACCCTAGCAGGCTTTATGGCTTGCGATTTAGATGCATCAAATAATTAGTTTGGGGGGCCTCAATATAGGCATCGCTTCTTCAAAAGCATATGCCGCTTGCAAAACTAAGTCATCTGCAAACATAGGGCCAACTAATTGGAATGCAATAGGTAATCCCGAGTTGGTGTTACCACACGGCATGCTGCAAGCAGGTTGTTGTGTCAAATTAAATGGATAACTAAATGGAGTCCAACCTAACATAGCATTTGCATCCATTTTTTGATGTCCTGCTGGCAAAGCATCGAATGCAGGTATTGAGACGGCGGGGGTAAGCAATAAGTCATAACGACTCATGAATTGCCGCATATAAGAACCCAGCATGCCTCGGCGGAGATTAATTTTTTGGATATCTAAAGCTGATAGATATTTACCTAACTCAGCCTGAGCGACAAAGTCTTGGTCGCACTTGGATTGTTGGTCTTTTGTAAGTCCGCTCCAAATAGAAAAAGAACCCAAAAACCACAGGCCAGTAGATATATCTATAGGGTCTTCAAATCCAGGATCTACAAGCTCTACATGAGCACCTAGAGATTCAAATATTTTTGCAGCTTGTGCAACTTTATGTGCCACTTCAGGATCCACATTTTTCACATACCCAAGATTCGGTGAGAAAGCTATCTTGAGTCCATTCACACCTTCTTTTAAAGTTCTCAAGTAGTTTTTATCATCATAGGGAAGTGATGCCCAATCTCGAGCATCTGGTTTTTTTATGATGTTCATGGTGGTTGCGGCATCTTCAACGCTCATGGTGTGTGGCCCTAGATGAGCAACAGTTCCAAATGGAGAAAGCGGATAAGCAGGCACACGACCAAAGCTAGGTTTAAACCCAAAATTGCCACAAAATGCAGCTGGAATACGAATAGAACCTGCTCCATCTGTGCCGATTCCAATGGGTCCTAAATTTGCAGAAACTGCAGCTGAAGCGCCACCTGAGGAACCTCCTGGTGTTTTAGTGAGATTCCAAGGGTTACGAGTGATGCCTGTTAAGGGCGAATTGGTTTCAGCTTTACAACCGAATTCAGGCGTTGAAGTTTTACCCAATACAACAGCCCCCGCCTCTTTAAGTCTTGCAGCAATAGGAGCGTCCACATTCCAAGGTTGGGTTACATCTACAGTCAAGCTACCGCGCAACGTTGGCATACCCTCTGTCAATATCAAGTCTTTAATCGAAACTGGGACTCCATCTAAATCACTGAATGCGGTACCTTTAAGCCATCGATATTCACTGAGTTTTGCTTGCTGCAGGGCAATCTCACTTGCACGAAAACAAAACGCATTCAAATGCGGATTGAGTAAATCAATGCGTTTTTCAACCGCTTGAAGCGCTTCAACAGGAGATGCTTTAAGGGTACGAAAAAGAGTAGTTAGCTCATTTGCACTACATAAAGCTAAATCGGTATTGGTAGATTGCATATTTGAGTCAAATAACCAAAACCTAAGCTACTTCAATCGCTGAAGGCCGGCGAAGGTGCCAGTCGTTGGAGTTTTGATAGGCCCAGCCGATGCGAAGTGCCATTGATTCGTCGTTGGCACGGCAGACAATCTGCAGCGAGGTCGGTAATCCGTCTGGCGCGATACCGTTGGGTAAAGCAAGCGCGCAAAGGTTTAAGTAGTTGGCAAATCGCGTGTAGTGCGCCGGCGCTTTTGACTGGTCGACGTCTTCAAGGGGCAAGGCCGTGGTCATAGTGGTCGGCGTCAGCAGCGCGTCGATGCCTTCAAGCGCAACAGAAAATTGCGCCTTCATCACATCGCGCATACGTAACGCATCAATGTAGGCCTGAGCGGTGACTGAGCGCCCGTTGGCGATACGCGGTCGCACATGCGGATCAAGGGGTGCTTTCTCATCATCGATCAATCTGTGATAGAGCGCATAGCTCTCGGCCGCCATGATGCGCAAATTAGAGGCAGCGACATCAGCGAATAAAAATGGCAGCTTAATCTCCACAATCACGGCCCCCAACATTTCCAACTCAGACAGAGAACGGTCATAGGCTGCAAGTACATCTGCCGAAGCGTATTGCCTTTCTGTTTCCGGCATGCGTGCGATTCGAACGCCGCGCACACCGCGTTGCATGATCGTCATGGGGTCGGTGTATGGAAGTCCATTGGTAAGCGGGTCTAGCGGATCATTGCCCTGCATGGCTACGTAGAGTAAGGCTACGTCCTCGACTGATCGTGCCATGGGGCCAGGCGTGTCGAGGCTTGGACTGAGGGGCAATACGCCGTAGGTGCTGATGCGTCCAATGCTCGTCTTCAATCCGGTGGTACCGCACCAAGAGGCCGGTAAGCGGACTGAGCCACCTGTGTCGGTGCCGACCGCCCACGGTACAAGTCCGGCGGCAACCGCCAC
>Ga0209444_10001036_pt1 | contig 15426 bp, 10 predicted proteins | sample LauGreFaBDMM15DN_2_FD_188215 | JGI IMG/M metagenome (GOLD analysis project Ga0209444, IMG submission 188215) | Freshwater lake microbial communities from Lake Michigan, USA - Fa13.BD.MM15.DN (SPAdes) (version 2) | ecosystem: Environmental > Aquatic > Freshwater > Lake | place: Lake Michigan...
TCACTTCTTAGATACTGTTTGTACACACATTTGTGATATCGACTACAGCAAAATCAATATGTTTACCGGAAACTACTCATTCTGGTACCAATCTTCTCAGCTTGCAACTAGACAACGATCTGATAAAAACAAAAAAGCAGAAGAAAAGAAAAAAGAGTTATTGGACTTCATTGCGCGTTTCTCAGCGAATGCATCGAAATCCAAGCAAGCAACCAGTCGTCGTAAAATGCTCGACAATTTGGACTTAGAAGAAATTCAACCATCCTCCAGAAGATACCCGGGAATCACTTTCCACCAGGAACGCGATGCTGGAAATCAGATACTAAACATCGAACATTTGTCCAAGACATTTGATGGAAAAACTTTATTTAAAGAGATTAACATCACCGTAAACAAAGGAGATAAAATTGCTTTCGTTTCAAAAGAATCTGTTGCATTAACAGCGTTCTTCGAAGTGTTAACTCAAAACGCGAAGCCAGATACAGGAGAATTTATATTTGGAACAACCATCACGACGGCGTACTTACCAAACGACAACCACCATTATTTCGATTCAAAAAATCCATTAATTGACTGGTTACGTCAATATGCTCAAACGGACGAAGAACGCGAGGAAGTTTATTTGCGCACCTTCCTTGGACGCATGTTATTTACTGGTGAAGAAGCGATGAAGCACGCAACAGTGCTTTCCGGAGGAGAAAAAGTACGTTGCATGTTATCCAAAATGATGTTAGCTAAAGCAAATGTATTATTGATGGATGAACCAACGAATCACTTGGACTTAGAGTCGATTACCGCATTGAACAACGCGATGAAAGATTTCCAAGGAACCTTGTTATTCACTTCTCATGACCACGAATTGGTGAATACTGTAGCGAATCGCATCATCGAAATCACACCTAATGGAATCATTGATAAAATGATGACCTTTGACGAATACTTAAGTGACGATAAAATCACGCAACTTCAACAAGAATTATACGCGTAATGTCCAAGGTGATTCAATACCGCATTTCCTGTGTGAACGCTCAGCAGCGTTACATTCAATTTTCGGCAACATTTCCTTGTCCTGAAGACCACCTGAGTATCCATTTAGCATCTTGGCGTCCGGGTCGATACGAACTAGGTAACTTCGCCAAAAATATCAAAGGATTTCGCGTATTTGATGAGCAAAACAAAGCCGTATCCTTTGAGAAATCCAACAAGGACACCTGGCAAATTCAAACAACAGAAACCGAGTTTATTCGCGTTGAATACGCGTATTATGCGAATGAACTAAATGCTGGATCTACTTATTTAGATGAGCAACAATTGTACATCAATCCAGTAAATTGTTTTCTCTTTGCCGATGATACGCATGCATATGAACTAAAGCTCGACATCCCCGCAACTTGGCAAATTGCTTCTTCACTAAAATTCGACAACAATAGCTGTGAAGTCGCACATTTCGATCAACTAGCCGATAGTCCATTTATTTGTTCAGCACATCTCGAAAAAGCTTCTTACGAAGTAAATGGATCCCATTTTCATGTTTGGTTCAACAATCAAACGTTCATCCAATGGGAAAAAGTACTCGTTGATTTTGAGAAATTTACGCGTGCACAAATGGAAGACTTTAGTGAATTTCCAGTCAAAGAATTCCATTTCTTGATTCAAACGCTTCCATATGCCGCCTATCACGGTGTAGAGCATTTGGAGAGTACGGTCATCACACTTGGTCCGAACCATGCTGTTTTCGGCCCACTTTACAAAGAATTACTTGGCGTTTCTTCCCACGAATTATACCACGTATGGAATGTTAAAAGCATACGTCCAGCTGAAATGCACCCATATAATTTTAAAGAAGAGAACTACGCTGTTTCCGGGTTTGTCTATGAGGGAGTTACCACCTATTTAGGTGATTTGTACCTACTTCGAAGTGGTGTTTTTAGCTTGGAGCAATACTTAGTAGAACTTTCCAAACAACTTCAGAAACACTTCGACAATCCAGCTCGATTCAATTATTCCGTTGGAGCATCTTCTTTCGACACTTGGTTAGATGGCTATGTCCCGGGAGCGCCAGGACGAAAAGTATCTATTTATACAGAAGGCTGTTTACTTGCCTTTGTGACAGACATGAAAGTGCGCGAGGCCACAAACCACAAGTACGGCATCCAAGAAGTCATGAAACGCATGTATTTTGATTTCGCAGTGAAAGGAATTGGCTATACGTGGCAAGATTACCAACAAACGTTGGAAAATGTGAGTGGTATTTCATTTCAAGACTTTTTTGAACAATTTATATTTGGAACAGCACCTTACGAGTCGATTTTAGTAGAAGCTTGTAGCTTTTTTGGATTGGACATCAAACAAGTTCCATCAGCGAGTTATTCGGAAGCAAGATTGGGGATGAAAGTACTTACAAAAGGTCCAGACGCGCAAATCGTTTCCATTTATCCGGGATCTCCAGCAGATTTGTGTGGACTTTCCATCAACGATGAAATTCTCGGTGTCAACAATATGCGTTTACAAGGGGATATTGATGCTTGGTTGAATTTTTATGACGCTGGAATCAAAACCTTACTCATCAATCGAAGCGGACGTTTATTGGAGAAAACACTTCCAGAAGTGAATCGCTTCTTCTATTTGACACACACTGTTCATCGCTTAGACGTTTTGAATCAACACCAACGTAAAGCATTGAAAAATTGGGCGAACATGTCAATCGACTAGTTGACGAAACGAATCCTTCGGAAAATTCAGAAAACACAATTTTTCTGTAGCTCTTGTTACGGATGTGTACAACCAGCGCAAGTAGTTTTTACTTTTCATTTCCTCTGGAATAAATCCATAGTCAATATACACGTGTTTCCATTGTCCACCCTGGGCTTTATGCACCGTCACCGCATGGGCATATTTCACCTGTAGCGCGTTGAAATAGGGCGACTTCATGATTTTCTGGTAACGTTTGTTTTTGATTTTTTCGTCCGCGAAATCCTTTTCAATCGCATAAAATAATTGACTCATTTTATCGCGTTTCAAATTGGGGGATTCTTCCGTTAAACTTGCGGTGTGGACAATGACGGAGACACTCGGGACGTCTGGGTAATCGACAAAGCACAAGTCCAAGTGAACAAATTCAAATCCATACTGCTGCTCTACTTTTCGAACGCGTTCCACCCGCGCCAACTCTCCATTTGCAATGAATCCCATCACAGAAATCGGATCCAACCAAAAATAATTATTCTTGACAATCATCAAAAGATCTCCTTTTTCCAACACATCCTCGCGAAAAAACAAGCGTTGACGAATTTCTTGATTCCATTGATTCGCACGTTTATTGGATAAGGTCAGAACGATGGTATCCTCCACTCCTACTCGGTCATATGATTGCTCGATCCACTCTTGAAATTCCGCTCCTTCACAACGAAAGGTACTTTGCTCATCAATTTCCGCAATAAAAGGCAACTCATAATTTTCCTTTTCCCGAATAAACGTCGCGTTTTTCAAAATCGCTGAATTTTCTTGAACGCGAACGACTTCCGTTAACTGACTTGAAAAAACCATTACGGTAGGAAATAAGGCCTCAAACGCTTCTTGATTCAATGCAATTGATTCTTCTTGTCCAACAGGCGGCAACTGTCCCAAATCCCCAATAAAAATCAAGTGACAATTCACGCCTTGAAAAACGTAATTCATCAAATCCATGAGCACATTTGGACCTTCATATTCGGATTCATTACTAATCATCGAAGACTCATCCACAAAAAACAAGGTGTTCTTGGATAAATTCTTTGCAGGAGTAATTTTCGAATTGGTCAATTCACTTCCGGAAAAATAAATCTGTTTATGAATGGTACTCGCGGGGTGTCCAGCAAAGTTGGAAAGTACTTTCGCTGCGCGTCCGGTAGGAGCAAGAAGCTTAAATCCAACCTTTTCTTGCTTGAGTGTTTTCACCAAAGCAGACACTAGGCTCGACTTTCCCGTTCCAGCAAATCCCGATAACTGCCACACTTTTCGTCCATGTTCCTGAGTGAAAAAATCATAAAAAGTATGTAACGCTGCCAGTTGATTCGAGGTAAACTCGAAACCAAAATTCGCTTGAACTGACTTTATGTACGTTTCTCTTCGCTGATCCATTTCTTCACTTATTTCCATTGGGATTTTTCCCCACTGAAGGCGTGGGTATAAAGTTAAATATTGTAGCTTTGTAAAGCATGATAAATCTTGTTTGATTCATAAAAAGACAAGGAGATTATTCGGCATAAGGAACAAAGCGTGATGCACATGAGCAAAAAACAATATCTTGATTTTCAAACAGATGTTCTTCAGATAATCACTGAGGACATCCATGGAGAATTTAGTCATGAGCAAATTCCTTTTGATTCAAACAAGCCATTTTCCATCGAAGAACTAAAGGACCGCATTCGCATACAACTGAAGGATGCTACCTTACAGCACGTCACATGGTTTGACCCCAATTTCACCTTGATTCCTATGTCTATCTTCATGGAAACTGAAGTAGAAACGTATTATCAGTTAAACTTTGGGAAAAGAGCAGAGGGAACTAGCCTCCTATTTGAAAAAATTCACGCATTGCAATTAGTGGTCGTTTATGTCGTTCCAACATGGATCATTGAATTGACGCAAGGAACCTTATTGCAAAAAACAGTACATAGTCATATTGCGTTCTTACTACATAAACAGTTTAATGAAAACAATATCGACAGTACTTTTTTAGTGCTTTTTGATCATACGTTTGTACTTTCCGTTAAACGCAATGGACAACTGCACTTGTGCTTACCCACCGAGTACCATGCTGCTACGGATGTTCTTTATTTTATTTTGGCCAATCATCAAAAAATGAATTTACCAAAAGAGAATATTCTTCAAGCATATGTCCTTTCATCGAATTTCCACCAAGAAGAATTTGAATCACTTTGGAAACAATTCAAGGATTTCAATGATTTCAGTACCCATTATTATTCTCAAGCAGCTTACCAAAAAAATATTTTGTGCGCATCATCCGTGGTATCCTAAAAGGAAAGCGTTTCGCAACGCCTCCAAACTTTCCTTCTCGTCCAACAACCGATTTCGCAAAAGAAGGACTGTTTAATATTCTCGAGAATCGCGTGGATATAGCAGACATGGAGATTCTTGATTTATGTTCAGGGACCGGAAACATTTCCTTTGAATTCGTATCGAGGGGAGCAAAACATGTGTTGGCCATTGATAGTCATCCCCGTTGTGTGCAATACCTCAAAGGAAACATTCGGGAATTAGGGATAGAAACCTTGATGCAAGTCTATAAATCAGACTGCATAGTGTATTGTCGGAATGCACAAAACGTTCAATACGATTTGATTTTTACAGACCCACCTTTTCATTTACATTTTCACGAGGAATTAATTCAAACCATTTTCGAAAAAAAACTATTAATACCAGGTGGATTAGTCATTGTTGAACATGGGAAACAAACGGATTTATCATCTTCACCCTATTTCAGCTTTTCTCGTAACTTTGGCAATGTTTACTTTAGTTTTTTAAGCGATGAAACGTAGCGGATTATTCCCCGGATCTTTTGATCCATTCACGAAAGGACACGAAGCAGTTGTCCTGAAAGCACTTGCTGTATTTGACGAGATCATCATAGGCGTTGGGATCAATAGTAAAAAGCAAAGTTATTTCACTTTGGAAAGCCGCATGGAGCACATTGCATCCCTGTTCGTCGATTATCCTGCCGTTAAGGTGCGTAAGTACCAAAAACTCACGGTGGACTTCTGTAAAGAAATTGGTGCGACGCATATCGTCCGTGGACTTCGTGACTCAAAGGATTTTGAGTATGAAAAAACGATTGGACATATGAACCATGCCATTTCAGGCATTGAAACCGTATTCTTTCTGACCAGTCAGGAACATAGCGCGATTAATTCATCGATTATTCGAGAAATGCATCAAAATCACGCCGATATCTCTCCGTTTGTAACTTCCACTTCGATTCTCGTTAATTAACTTCGATGAACGTCCAACGCATCTTTTACCTCTTTCTACTATCCCCTTTCTTTTTGACTTCGATTCAAAGTCAAACCTTATTGCGTGGTATTTCCAATTGGAAAACAGCAGAAATTCGAGCGTACAGTGTAACAGATTTCGTCACAGAAACGGAAGTCGAAATTGGAAGAGCAAAAGTTGGCAGCGATTCCATTTTTGAATTTAAATTCCTCACGAAAGATATTGAAAAAGTCATTTTAAGAGGTGCAAATTACTATGCATGGCTCTACATACAACCGAAGACCACCTACTTTATTGAACTTCCGGAGCCTACGGAATACGTGAGTTCAATGGAACGTGATAAAGAGGTGGAGATGTTATTTTATCGTCTAGACAGCAGTGACATTAATTATAAAATTCTTGGATTTGAAGCGTGGATGGATGAAAGCATCGCGGAAATTTATCAATTAAAGGACATCCATCCAGAACAATTTATCGCTAAAGTGAGGTCATTTAAACAAGAGACCGCTTTTGTGTATAATCAATTTGAGACACCTTTCTTTTTCAACTATGTCAAATACAGCGTTGGTTTATCCGTAGACAATTTTAACATTATTGGTGGACCTTCCAAACAAGATAAATTTGACTTTTACTTGAGTGAGGATAGCATCTTGTACAAGAATCCGAAATACATGGAATATGCAGAATCGTTCTACGAAAAATACCTATATCAACTCGACAAGGAAATAAAAACAAAGGTGGAGGCTGCATTGCGAAAAGGATCATTCGATGAATTAAGCTCTGCATTGCAAGAAGATGCCCACATTCAAACAAAGTCCCGCGCTGAATTCGTAAGCTTACTTATTTGCAAAGAAGCGTATTATCAAGGATACCTGGACAGACCGCTGATTTACGATTTACTGAGTACACTAAAAAAGGAAAGTGTCATCGCGGATCATCAGCGCATCGCGAACGAATTACTTTCCTTATTCAAGCAAATGCAAATAGGTATGCAAGCTCCTGATTACGTATTATCCGACACCAAACATTTTTACCAATACAAAGGAAAATGGGTGTATTTACACGTCTTCGACCCATCAAATGAGCGGTGTATCACCGAAATTTCTGCTTTAAAGAAATTGGAATTAAGCTATGGAAAAAGTTTTCGATTTGTGAGTATTTATCCGAGTAAAGAGGCCTACACAAAATCCGAGCAGCGAAACCTAGATGCATTGACTTGGGATAAATTTCCAATTGATCAAAATCACGAAATTTGGAAAAGCTTACAATTGACGAGTTATCCGATGTATGTATTGTTTGATTCAAACTTGGTTTTACATTCCTCCCCGGCTTTAAGTCCGACACCAAACGGAAAATACGAAACTATAGAGAAAGTTTTTAGAACGCTTGAGCGTCCTTAGTTACCTCCTATTGAATCCCCAAAAAGCGCCAGTTGCACCACCGAATAAATGGGCGAAATGAGAAATCTGCGTTTCTTGAAGAGAAGATAAAACTTCCATTCCAAAATACAAGACAATCACCAGAATAAACGTAAAAGGGATTTCTCGGTTTCTGATATTCAATAAGGTGGATAAGACGATATACATAAAGACCAAACCACTGAATCCTAGTAAGTGATTATCCCACAAAAGTGTGTGCAATATACCGGTAGCAACAGCCGTAATGACACTCATCAAAATAAAGCGTTGTGTTCCGTACTTCAATTCGATAATTGGACCTAAAATCAATAACAAGGACATGTTTCCTAATAAATGTTCCAACGAAGAATGGCCAAAAACGTAGGTACACAAACTTATATACCATTTCCAATCGTAGAATTGCGCGTCCCCATTAAGTATGAATAGCTGACTAATGCTCGCAGTTGGCATTTTGATAACAAGAAAGCTTCCTAACACGCACATAAGCGCGAAGTAGAGAGATCCTTTGCATTGAAATGTAATTTTCATATTAATCGACTTTAGCACTTAAACCTTGATTCAATAAACGGATACACATCGACTGCACCTCATCAAATGAGCCCGTTTTCACCAAACATTTACCATTCGTATGAATAATCCACGCACATTGTTCGGCCTGAATCAACTCATGCTTGCAAATTTTCATGAGACAAGAAATCACATGATCAAATGAATTAACGTCATCATTAAAGAGAATCAAACCTCTTTCTTCCGCTACTTCTTCTTTTCTTTTAACGCGTTCCTGTGGTGCAACTGTACTCATGTTACTTTTGTTTAATGGTCCATTTATATTGTTGAGAAGCAGCTTCAATCCACTCCTTTTGTTCTACATTTTCTGGATAGAATCTAAATATCCATTTTTCGTTTTCTTTGCGCACATCATAGCTCACTGATTGACGCAACAACCAGTCATAGCAATCACTTTTACTGATATTCACGACAAATTCTTGAACTGGAATTTTACTTATTCGATCTTTGGTTCGTTTCATGTCCGCCAGGTACAGTTGTTGGTTCACCGATATATTTGCCAATACATACTTTTCCGAAACAATGCGGTTTTTTGCTGCTTGATAGGTGAATGTCCCAACACGATTCAGACGGGTCAATTGCGACAGGTAATTATCCTCATTGACGTTTATAGCGTATTGAACAATAGAATCACGTTTGACAATTGGGATCAAGGTTGGAATAACAACTGGAGTGGAAACGACAGCTACATTCTCTGGAATCACCGATTGAACCGTTCCACGTTTCTTCGGTGTAATTCCCGACGCCAGCAATTGATTGGCTTCACCAATGGAAATGCGTGTCCCTCGGTAATAAGCAACCACATACGCGTCTGTAATTCCTTTGGTGATGACTTCGTTTTTACGTTGACGCGCATCAGCGAAACTGGTAAATTCTCCGGAGGAATATCGAAACTGTCCCTTTTCTGTTTTTGTCACCAATAATTCTTTTACGCCATTGATATTGTCGCCGTTCAACGGTTTATTGTACACAGCTACTTGAACGGTATAGTACAAATCTAAATTTGCCTCCGTACTATTAGGATCAATGTTGGTAGCTGTTGGTATAGAAGGAACTGGTGCGGTCGGTGGATTCTGATTCATCAGTTGGTTCAATGCTATCTGTAATTCAGCTGTCGTCTGTTTGCGACATGTTCCATTCGCTTCCATCGCTTTTCCTTCATTGAAGGACATCCGTTTTCCATCGCAGTACGCAACAATAAAGGCATCTGCGTATCCAAGACGACGAATCATGGTACGTGTTTCAATCGCAGCATCAGAGCCGTTAAAGTATCCCGCTAAGTAGCATGTGAGTCCATTTGTCAAAACTTCCCCGGACACAGGTCCAAATTCTCTGAACAATTGATTTGGAACCGGTTTCCTAAATGCCCCGACTTGCACACGGAAGATTAATCCTTCCGGCAATGCCACATTAATGGGATGATCAGGAAAGCGTTGATTCATCGTCGTGACGGCAGTGATCGCAAATGGAACAGGAGCGCTTGTCGTCGCAGCGGGAGCTACCGTTGTGGACGTCACCATCGAGCGCGCTTGAATGCCATTTTGCATCATCCATTCGTACCTTGCTTGTTCGACGAAATCCACTAATTGTTCTTGCTGATCCTGAAGTGATTCTGTGCGTTTATCGATGTCCTGCGTTAATTCCTCGTTCCTTGCTGCCAGTTGCTGAAGTGCTTGTAAGGAAATCTCGTTTTCCTGCGTCAACAACATGCGTATGCTATCTTCTATTTGAATTTTTACTTGCTTGAGTGAATCTACTTTACGCTCATTTTGTTGGTATGTCACACGTTGATTAGCATATTGCACATATGAACTTTGTGTTTGTAATTCGTTCAGATTAGCTGGTTCTTCACTTGATATGGGTAACGATAAATCCGGATTTGATGTTGGAGTCAGTGGTTGAATCTTCTCAATAGGCTGATTGACTTTCAATGACTCGATTTGAGCTTGTATCAGCTTCACTTTTTGGGGATTCTTTTCTGTCCGCAGTTCTTCTTCTAATACCGCAATATTCAAGGCAGTAACCTGAGTAAGTCCTTTTTCATAAGATTCTTGTAAAACACGAACACTTGGATACCTTGCACCAAGTTGCTCAAACGATTCAGTAATTGCTGCACGACGTTTTTCCAGCAGCAAAGATTCTTCCAATGCTGCTATCATACGTGCCTTTTCTTGGGCGTTTATACTGGATACGTCAGTTTGCTCCACTTGACGAATCACCTGTTCAATAGACGCCATGCGAGGAGTTTCCTGAACCTGATCAACCATAATCACCTTGGGAACTACCGCATTCGATTCTTGTTGAACGATTGTATTCGTTTCTGTTGTATTCGCTCCACTTTCTCGCTCTGTTTCTGTTGTCCCACGCTCCCGCTCTGTTTCTGTTTCTGTTTCTGTTCCCGCTGTCCGTTGTCCGATGTTCGTTGCCTGCCCAGTCGTAGTATTTGTTTGCGCTATATTCGTCGCATTCAAACCTGCCAATCGCTCCCGCTCTGTTTCTGTTTCCCGCTCTCTTTCTGTTTCTGTTTCTGTTTCTCGCTCTGTTTCTGTTCCCGCTGTCCGTTGTCCGATGTTCGTTGCCTGCCCAGTCGTAGTATTCGTTTGCGCTATATTCGTCGCATTTAAACCTGCCAATCGCTCTCGCTCTCTTTCTGTTTCTTCCGCTGCGGCGGACCGATCTCTTTCTGTTCCTGTTTCTGTTCCCGCTGTCCGTTGGCCGATGTTCGTTGCCTGCCCGGTCGTAGTATTCGTTTGCGCTATATTCGTCGCATTCAAACCTGCCAATCGCTCCCGCTCTTCCGCAGCAGCGGACCGCTCTCTTTCTGCCATTCGCTCTGTTTCTCTTTCTCGCTCTCTTTCTCGCTCTCTTTCTCGCTCTCTTTCTCCTTCTCGCTCTCTATCTCCTCCCGCCAGCAACTCCACTTGTCCCTGAATGCGACTTTCCGACAATTGAATTTGTTCTTCAATCAAGGCTTGTGTGGCTTCATTGGCAGTAGCCGCCTTGTTTTTCAATTCTTGCACATGAAGCTCTTCTCGCTCCTTTACTAACTTCGCTCGTTTCTGAACATCTATTTCCTCATTGATTTTGGAAATATCATTAGTGTACGACGGATCAAGCGCTTTCCATTCCTTTACCATCCGTTCTTGTTCCGACAGCAACTGTTTTTGTTGTTGACGTTTTTGTGCGATTTCTTCTTGACGGACTTTCACCTGTGCCACATCAAATGGAATGGCTGAAGTTGGCAATGGCATTTTCTCTGAAGCACTAATCTTTTCTTGTACTTCTTGTTCCATTTGAGCGTATGAGGCAGTACCTTGTTCTTGAAGCTTCAATTTCAGGGACCAATCGGACAATTCTTGACTAATTTTGCTATTCAAAGTTGATTTCCGCTGTATTTCTTCTTCCAACGCGATGCGGTCCTTTGGTTTAACGAGTGTCGCTTGCTCTTTTAAACGTGCGATTTCTTTTTCAAGAGCGATTTGATTTTCTACTTGTTCTTGGTATTCTTTGCGTTCAACCACCAATGTATTTTGTTGTTCGTCTGTATAGGAGCGAATAACTGCTGCTAAGTCTTCCCCTGCGACCGTTAATTGCTGTTTAATCAACACTTTGTTTTCCGTTAACAGCTCCATTATCGCTTCGGAATTATGTTGATACTGCAACAAAGCAACTTGCTGATTGATTTGCTCTAATCCTTTGAGGACATCCACATTCGGGATTCCGCGCTGGTGATTTGCCATCATCCAGGATTCAAGGAAATTCACCTGTCCCTCTAAAATCGAAATGTTATTTTCTATGCGCTTCGTTTCTTCCATCCAACGCTCATTTTCCATGGGATCAATTGTCCCGCTTCCGCGTTCCAGTCGTTCATCTAAAACATTCACCTGCTGCGAAAGCTCTGTGTAACTTCGCTCGAGTTCCTTGGCTAAATAATTCGTGAGGCGCACTTGATTTTCCATGTTCACCTCTGCCGCTAATAAGGAATCCGATAGAATGGCGATTAAGTCTGACGTGTCCTTGACGTTTAGACCCCAATCCTGTTGAATTTTCTGTTCGGTCGTTAGGGTCACTTTTCGATTAAAAGAAGCTAAATTCACATCCAAATTCGCCGCTAAGTTCATTTTTTGACCCAGCAACTGCATGGACTCTACCTGTTTAGGCTTGACGCGATTAATCACCTTCAATTGCTCCTTAGAATCAATCATGGCATAAATCAACTCTTGTTGCAATTCCATGTCTTCGTCCACCATCGGAACAACCAATTGCTCCTTAAATAATTGATTGGAGCCTGTGACACTGATTTCCATTTGATAGGTTCCAGGTCCAGGTAGTCCAACCAAATAGGACCCATCACCTTGACTGATAAATGGACCAAATCGTTCATTGGTTTCTGGGACAATAAATTCCACCTTGACAGTTGAATTAGATTGATCGATTTTATCCGATAAAATTCCCGTGAAAAAGTATAATTCCTTTGGTGTTTCAGCTGCACTGACTAAATAGGTCTGAATGGCTGATAACTTACCGTTTCGATTCGATGCAAAATTGGCATTCCCATTCGATAAATCAGGAATGTAAAAATAGTCATCGTTTGGCGATGAAAATGGGAAACGCAAATTGGCTACATCCGAACTTTGATTCGACTCCAAGGAATAAATGGAGCGGAATAAATCAAATCCACCCATGGACTGATGTCCTTTTGAGCTAAAGTACAAGTATCCATTTTCCGCATCGAAAAAGGGATAGACTTCATCTTGCGCAGTATTGACGGAGCCTAAAATTTTCATGGGTTTATCCCATTCATTCGCTGTATTTTTTCGTTGAATGTACACATCCAAATTTGGGGATTCCGGTCCATAGCTTGAGAAAACGCGGAATTTCATTCCTCTTTTAAACGCGTAAATGGGTTCGAATGAATGTTTTGCATTTTCTTTCGCAAAGACTTCACTTGCTTTGTAAAAGCTATAGCTGTCGTCTAAAAACGTGTAATGTTCATAAAATGCTTCACCGTAGGGTTGCGATTTTTTGATCACTTGCAAGGTGCGCATGTCCTTCATTCCAGCGAGTGCGGACTGACAAGCAGCGATTTCACCTTGAATATCCAAGGTCAGCGCCAATTTCGGGTCCTTTTCCTTTAAACGATTAAATTGCTGAATAGCCGTTTCGAAATAGTATTGATGCTGATATATTTTGCCTAAATAATAATAGGTTTCCAAAGGGAAGACGGCATCTTTTTTTGCTAAAATAAAATCATAATACTTCCGGGCATTTTTAATATCCTCCGTATAGAATATACAGGTGGCATATTTATAATTTAATTCTAGGTTTTTTTGATTCTGAGCGAGTAATTGTCGGTAATCGACTTTCGCACTTTCGTACTCCTTTTTATCAAAGGCGACATCTGCTCTTTTCTTAATGGCAGTAACAGATTGCGCATATCCCTCCTGAACTGTTAGGAACAGCAGGAAACAAACAAAAAGGTACGAAATGGACTTTTGTTTCAACTACGCATGGTATTTACACGTCTTATTACGCCTTCTTTGAGAAAAGGTTCATTTTGCTCTCTTGGCCATTCAACAAGCGATCGATGTTTTTTCGATGAGCAAGGATCACCAATAATCCGAGAACCACGGTAAAAACAATCATGATTCGGGCATCTTCTTTGATCATGAAATAACTGATGAACGGAAAACATAGTGCTGAAGTTATCGCTCCAAGTGAAACAAAACGCGAACGTAAAAAGACCACAAGAAAAATTGCCAAACAAACAATGGCCGCATATGGATTGATTCCAATCACAATTCCCAAGGAAGTAGCAACTCCTTTTCCACCTCTAAAATTGGCGAAAATGGGAAATACATGTCCAAACACCGCACTGAAAGATCCGCACAGCTGAAGAATCAAAAATTCATCTTTATAGCCAATTAACAGGTATGCAAAGAAATGAGGAAGGCATGCGGCAAGTACGCCTTTGGAGACGTCAACAAGAAGTACGAACCAACCGGAACGTTTTCCCAGGACACGAAAGGTATTCGTAGCTCCAGCATTTTTACTTCCATGTTCTCGAATATCGATTCCATGCAAAGCTTTACCAACCCACACAGCAGTTGGAATGGATCCAATAAGGTATCCCAGTAATATGATTGTTAGTAGCAACATCGTTTATTTGTATAGGAAGTAACCACGGAATTTAGCGAGTAAATTCTTAGCAGTCACTTCGTCCATGAGATCAAATTTAAAATTTTTCGTTTTACGTTTCTCAGGTTTAATAGCTAAAATCGTTTCATTCACTGTTTTATCGTTCGTAAAAATCTGTAAATCCCCATCTCTTTTGGCCATCGTGTAATTCATAAAGTACTTGGTGTCATCTAATAAACTCAATTCCCACGAGAAGCCTGGCGCCAATTCATCCGAAAAAGATTGTACATAAAACTGATGCCATTCTACTTGTTTTAAAATGGGAATGCCATTGATACTCACTAGTCCTACTTGATTGTTGACCGAAATTAATCCTTTGTCCACTTTTCTCGCACTTGCTTTAAGTGTTCCATAAGATTCCAAAACAATATCGGAAAGGATGAAGGTTTGTTCCATCGATGACGGCATTTTTCGAAGTTTATCCTCATCGAAATCTTTGAATACTTCTTGGGCATCCTTAGCGTTGGACCAATGGACGAAGGTATTTTTCAATCCGTACGTTGCTTTCTTCATATCCACTTCCTTCGCTCCTACTTCGAGCTTCATTTTTGCAGCAATATTTTCCATCACATTCGCCGCAATTGGAATGCTCACTCGTGCATTGGCTGCGATACGGGTTTTGTTTTTTTCTTGATCAAATTCAATCTTGCCGTACATGTCCATTTTGACATCTCCTGTATTGATGCCCAATTCAATGTCACCGAATCCAATTACTTTGCAGGTATTTACGTCCAAGGTCAACAAGTTGCTCAAGGTATCGGATTTATTCAAGCGGTTTTTAGAAGCGATTTGATACTCACTTAAGGTTTGGTTGTATTGCAAATATCCATAAGAATTGAATAAACTTGGATCTTCTGAACCTTCTGTTTTAGATAGGAAACTTGGGTAAATACGAACACTGTCCATACGTTCCGTTTGACGCCATAAGAATCCAGCAGCCAAGCGGTCTCCTTTCGCATTCTTTGGTGTGGCATTAATCGGTATCTGAATATTCGTTGCCAAAACCGTATCCTCGAAGGTCATCCATGATTTATCGTATTGACATGTGTGATTTAATCGAGTAGAGCCATTTAAAAATAATCCCACGTTGGATGCTCTGACAATTACACTGCCATAATAATCAAATTCCTTGCTCAATTTGAAGCGATCTTTTTCTTTCACTTCCCCTTGCGCCGTAGTTGTTAGGTTGATAAATTTAATGGAACTCATGGGCAAGGTAGTCAAATTACTATCTCGGTCATAATATGGATAC
>Ga0209444_10001039_pt1 | contig 15409 bp, 14 predicted proteins | sample LauGreFaBDMM15DN_2_FD_188215 | JGI IMG/M metagenome (GOLD analysis project Ga0209444, IMG submission 188215) | Freshwater lake microbial communities from Lake Michigan, USA - Fa13.BD.MM15.DN (SPAdes) (version 2) | ecosystem: Environmental > Aquatic > Freshwater > Lake | place: Lake Michigan...
CCTTATTTCTCAATACTTCAAAGAACTTCTTTAGACGTTAATAGAACTCCCGCTCTAGTTAACTTTAAGACTTTTTCCCATTAAATAAACCGTTGTTTATCTCAGTTGCGGGGTGCAAAGATATGTACTCTTTTTGGATCTGCAACACTTTTATTAAAGTTTTTTATTAATTATTTTGTTTGTAGACCCGAAGGATTCTAACGGAAAAGCATAGGAAAGGTTACTTTTCTGGGGAAATAATTCGTAACTATTTGATAACATGCGGGTAATAAGTAGTTCTTAAGATATATTCATCGTTCAAAGGGATAACTTTTTTTATACGTTGTGTTTATCCATTTTAGAAAAAAGGAATTTATTATCCGAATTTCAACTTTTTGGATGTGCCTAAACTTTCTTTTCATGTGTAAAAAAAACCGCGGAAACAACATTCATTTATCTTGCACATGAATTATTAATGAAGTGAAATTTGTGGAAAATGACATAATCTTTCATCTTTGTAAAAGATGCTACTGAACAGAAGGTCATATTTGCGTAAATTAAGTGATGAGGAAATTATTTCTCTTTACAAGGAAAAACAATGGGCAGGCTGTATCGATGAATTGTATCAAAGATATAGTCATATGGTATTTGGGGTCTGTTTGAAGTATGTCAAACAAATTGAAAATGCTGAAGACCTTACTCTTTCCCTTTTTGCATCGCTAACAGATAAATTATTGCAGCATCAAGTGCTGCACTTTAAAAGTTGGATCTATGTATCTGCTCGAAATAGCAGTTTGATGTTTCTGCGCGCTAAAAAAATAAATACAGAATTGAAGGATGACGACCTCCTTTACGACGACAGTGATCAGCAATTGGATGATAAACTCGAGCAAGATGAGTTGATCGAAAGCTTGATTGAGGTGTTTGAAGAGTTAAAACAGGAACAGCGCCTTTGCATTCAATTGTTCTATTTGCAAAAAAAGAGCTACGAGGAAGTCGCTGAAATGACCAATTATAGTATGAAAGAGGTGAAAAGTCATTTGCAAAATGGAAGAAGAAATCTAAAATTATTGCTGGACAAAAGAAAGGAAAGTCATGAAAAATAATCGAGAAGAATTCTTGTCTTACTTTAATGGGATGTCAACGCGTGAGAAACATGCGCTTGAACAGCAAAGTTTGAAGGATCCATTTCTTTCGGATGCCCTTGATGGCTTCGGGGAAAATACTTCCGCTTTGGATTCAATGAAAAAACTGGACAAACGCTATTATCGGGGGACAAATCGCGTGTGGAAAATTTCAAGTGTGCTCATCGCTTCACTTGCCGTACTTTTTATTTATCGCACTACACTAGATCAGGACGTAGAAAGCAAACGAAAACAAAAAGTTGTACAGACCATTCGAGTTGAACCCATTCCAAAGGAGAAAATTCATTCCTTCATTGTAATCCCAAAGGAGAAAGAACTTTTGCCAAAGAAAATACAAGAAGAATTTAAAGCGAAGGATAAAGGAATGGTTTTTCGCGCGAATGACAATCCTATTTTTCCAACGGATGAGCTTGTCCATCTTCCACTACATGGTGTAGGGAAAATCGCCCGTAATCCGACAAAAAACCGATCAAACTTTGCCATGGAAACGTATGTAAAGGATTTGAAAGTTCTTGATTACCGATATTACCGCAAGAGAGTGAGGCAAGAAAAAACCGATTTATTAACCGGGACTCCAGCGGCGCAAGAAGCACGAGGCATGGATGAGAATCAAAAGGACTTTTTAGAAATCAGCTACATGAACTTTTTAAGTAGCGCGCTGCATGACTTTAATCGCGGGGAGTACAAAGCTGCGTTAATTGGATTTGATCTAATCCTTTCATCATACCCTGACGATGTCAATGCACTCTTTTATTCTGCACTAAGTCTATACAACTTGAAGCAATTCAACTTGTGCGAACAACGCCTAAAAGTGATTGATTTAGCGAAGTTTGATAATTTCGACGAGGAACAACACTGGTATTTATTGCTTTGTTATAAGGCATTGGGGAACGTGCAAGATTTTACTGATTTAAAACAAGAAATCATACGTGCAGGTGGTTTTTATGCTAGTAAAGCGACGAACATTAATCTATAACTGTTCGATAATAACTACCTTAGAACCATGAATAAATTGAGCGTTTTCTGGATCTATCTTTTGTTTACAGGAACGGTCTTCGCGCAAGAAGAAGCAATCTATCTGGAGGGATCTGCACAAGGGACAACGTACCACATTCAGTATTTCGATGTGAAAAATCGGAACCTGCAAAAAGACATTGAACGATTATTAGAACGATTCGATGCTTCTGTTTCAACCTATCAGCCTAATTCTTTGATTTCAAAAATCAATCACAATGAAAAGTATGGCCGCATAGATGACTACTTCAACACCTGCTTTCTACAAGCTAAGGAAATTTGGAAGTTAACAGATGGAGCCTTTGATCCAACCGTTTATCCACTTGTGAATGCTTGGGGATTCGGTCCAGAGAAGAAAAGTAATTTGGAACAAGAAAAGTTAGATAGTATTTTGACTTTTGTTGGATTCGACAAAATCGAACTAAAACGTAGACGAATTGTCAAGTCGGACCCTAGGGTTTCCTTAGATTTCAATGCTTTTGCACAAGGATATTCCGTAGATCTCGTTTCAGCTTTACTCCTTTCTAAAGGAATCACCTCATTCGTGGTTGAAATCGGAGGAGAAGTGTATGCGCATGGTGAGAGGGATGGTCTTCCTTGGTACATTGGATTGGAGCAACCAATTGAAAATAAAACATCGGTTAATCCATTAAATATCATCTTTCAATTAGAGAATATTGGCGTAGCTACCTCCGGGAATTACCGCAGATTTACGTTGGAAAATGGCGTAAAGGTTGTGCACCATATCGATCCGAAAACTGGAAAACCAACGAGTAACGAGTTATTGAGTGCTTCTGTTTTCACTGATCATTGCATTTATTCGGATGCATTGGCAACGGCTATTTTGGTTATGGGCTTGGAAAAAGCAAAGGAATTCCTAGCAGTACATCCTGAGATTCAAGCCTATTTGATTTACAGCGATGCCGCAGGTAAATGCCAGGTTTACATCACTCCCAAATTGATTGACTGGATTGCCGACGAGCAATAAAAAAGGGGAGCAACGCCCCCCCCTTCAATCTATCGTAAGTTGCAAGATTCTTATTTATTGATGACTACTTTGTGTTTAGAAACAGCCGAACCGTTTGTTACACAAATAAAGTAAACACCAGTTGATACGTTCGAAAGGTCAACTGTTTTAGAAACCTCGTTCATTTTCACATCCTCCGTATATACTTCTTCGCCTGCTAAGTTCATCGCAGAGACTTTTGTTGCATAATTAAACTCCACGTTATAAACTCCATTTGCACTTGGATTTGGTTGAATAGAAACAACCATTTCTAGTGTGTTTTCTACCAAACCTGAGCCCGCTGGATTCCATGCTAAAGTGATGTTTGTGAAATTTGCATCTGATGCGGGAGTCTGAACGTCTTGAGCAGCACCTTTAACAAATGTGTATGATCGCGTGGTCGTTGCTGCGGAACCATGATTCCAAGTGCTTTCTACAGTGATTTTGTATGTTCCATCCGGTAAAATATTTCCAGAAACATCCGTTCCATCCCAACTAAAATTTCGATTTCCGAAATTGGAAAGAGTTGCTCCTGTCGTTGCACCGAGTGTGTTACAACTTGCAGACATACAATTTCCTGCAGAACCACCAGATTTAACCGCCCAAACAGCTAAATGGTCGGAAGTTCCTCCTCCAGCGTTACGTGCGCGTGTTTTTACAAATGTCCCTGTGCTTGACTCAATCCAAACGGCCATCACATTTTTAGTTCCTTCAAATGAAGTATGGGGTGTTTGACTAAATGCTAACGTAAGTGTCCCGGTAGTTTGAGCATTTAATAAAGTACAAACGAATAGGGAGATTGAAAGAAAAAGTGATTTCATGAATTTTGAAAATTTAGTAAACAAAGATATCTAATATAAATCAAGTTTTACGTGTTAAAAGAGTCGATGCATAGAGTTTATAACAATTAGGTGCTTACTCAGGCATTTCTAAAAGTCTTTTTGCTCTCGTATGTTCAGGATTAATTTTTAAACATATGTTCAATTGCCGCTTGACTTTAAACTTCTGTTTTTTGAGTGCCTGTTGCATTTCTGCAGCAAAGAAGTGCGCATCTGCATTTCCATGATCCAAGTGATTCACCTTATGAAAATCTTCCAACGCTTCCTTATACTTGTTTGTCTTTTGATAAAGCATCCCACGCAAAAAGTAATTATCGGCGTTTTTGGGGTCAATGGCTATTTCTTTCGTAAAATCTGCTATCGCTCCAATTGTATCACCCATATTTTCCCGCATAATACCCCTGTCAAAGTAAGCGAGGGAATCAAATGGATTGATTTCAATGATCACAGACAATAATTCTTCCGCTTCCTTGAATTGATTATTGTATCCATATTCCGTTGCTTGCTGATATAAGATTGATCGCTCTAATTGACCATAAGTCAATGCTGAAAACAACATGAAAAAGAACACAAGCAAACGCATCAATGAAAGTCTAGTTGTCTAATTTTCCTTGGTAAATCCAACATTCGATTAATTGAATACTTGAATCCGGCAGTGCTGGACCTCCTTGTGGCATGAGTTTATAGCCCGAATTGCGCATGGAACCTAAAACCGCATTTGCATGCGCGGCAATTGTTGCGTGATCCGAAAGGTTGTATCCACCTGACGCATTACCTGCGTTATGACAACCCGTACAATTTTGCTCCATGAGAGGTAAAACATCATTTGCAAATGAAACTGTGCCATTACACGTTGGAGCTTGAGTAAAAGGGGTTTTTTCCTTCGTACATGAAGATGCAAGGAAAAGGAAACAAACCGTAATAAAGAGAATTCGTGTCATTTTTGAGTATTTAATTGATGAAAAGTAAAAAACATAAGCAATGGCAAAAAGTGCAGTGGGATAACGAATCCCGGATAGAACTCAGTTGCGTCCACGTATACTCGCTCCATCATTGGGTATAAAATGCTGACAAATGTCAAGATGGAAAACGTTAATCCGAACCAAAACGTTGGGTTTTGTTTGATCACGTTCATAAAAGCGAGGTGAACATAAAACAAAATCAAGGTAAACGAAATCAGTCCAAAAGCAATTTTCCAAATGGGCAATACTGTCGAAAAATCAAAGAGCAATTGATAATATGCATAAGCGTAAAGCATCCCGATTAAACTCGCACAAAGAGCACTCGTCAAAGCAAGCTTTACATTCATGTCTTATTTTTTCACAGGTACTTGAAAAGAAACTTTCATTAAATCTGGAACAATATCACTTTTACGTCCAACTTTAAATTCAATGCGGTTGACATTAAACGTTCCTTTAAAGCTTACTTGTTCTCCATTTTTGGTAAAAGAAGCGGGAATCGTATACTGTTTCGTGATTCCTTTGATTGTCAAATCACCAACAATGCTCAACTCTGCTCCTTTTTTCGTCACTTTCGTGGATTTGAATTTAGCGAAAGGGAATTTAACCGCGTCGAACCATTCGGCAGTCTGTGATTTCTTATTCATCATTCCGTTTCCGGTGGAGATTGACTTTACATCAATTTTCAAATTGAATTCCGTTGCTTCGATGTTTGCCTCGTCAAATTCAACTGATCCATCCATTGTTTTAAATGAACCTGAAGGATCTTTACTTTTAAAATCAATAGCGTAACCAGTTGTCACTTCGTAATGTGCACTTGGCATCCAAGCCAAAGAGGTGGAAAGTGCCGTTAAAGCAACAAGTCCAATGGTGGAGATTGTTTTTTTCATTTTTACTAGCTGTTTATTTATCTGACGAAAATTTGCGACTCACGCTAAATCCAAAACGGAATTGACCTTTGCTCCAGCTTTGAAACGTATATGGAATGAATTGTGTTTCCCCAAGTCCGGCCGCGTTCGTAAAGTTAATAGTGAAATTATGTCCGAATGTGAACCACTCAAGTGCAATCCCTAGTGAATTCTTGTATCCCGTTTGACGAAAAGCACTGTTGCTGAATACTTGGTAATATTCACCAACCAACGCAAAGCGACTCGTTAATTTTACCCGAAAAGCACCACCTAATGAAAATAGATCGTTTACATCATCTGCAGCTACATAATTCCGGTGCACATAGGTAGGCATTAATGCGATGGAAGCCCTGTCTCCAAAGTGACGCGCAACATTTACTTGCGTAAAATAGGAAAATCGATGAGCGACTTTTGGAAAGCTGTTCACTTGTGATATATCCGAAGAAGCTGTCATGTAGGTAAAGGTTGATCCGCCAATCACAGCCATGGAAACAGGCATTTCATTTTTCTTTTGTGTTAAAAAACGGTACTTTGCAAAGCCATCTAATAAAGATCTGTATGGAGCTCCTGTTCCTTTGCAACGTCCAAAACCAATCATGATTTTATCTGTTACACCATATTCCAATGCAATGCGCATATCTGAAAGCATGTCAAAACCAAACATATTTTGCACTCCGCCATTTGTCCCGGCGATGTCACCAAAGCGGTGTTCGATTCGAAAATCTGTGATCCCTTTAGCAATGGTTTCCACTGAATGTCCGGAAACGATGCGTGTGGAAGCAAAAGTAATCGGTTCCTCTCCCGTGTATTCCTCTTCAACAATCGTGTCTTGGGCGTAACTCATTGCATGACCAGCAACAAATAACAACATCAATATCAGTGTTTTTTTCATGTGCTAATATTTCTATTTAAAATTGACCTGTAGAAGAAAGTTAACATTTTTAACAATGTCCATTTATTTAATGTGTTTTCTTTTTTCAGACAACCACTTTGGAACCTTTTCATCTTTTGGGGTTTCCCCGAGTAATTTCTCGATTAAATCCGGTCGATTCGCTTTCTCCAGTCGTTGTTTGATATATTCTTTGTTCTCGCGTTTATACCAGAAGAAGAATCGGTTTTGATTTAATTTCTCTTCCCTTGTTTTTACCGTTTTAATTGGCTTCAAGGTATATGGATGTAATCCAGTATAATAAATTACTTCCGCAACGGTCATTGGTGTTGGAGTAAAATCCTGCACCTGTTCCAATTGGAATCCCATGTCCTTCGTTTCCGCGGCAAGATTTGCCATGTCTTCTTCCTCACAGCCAGGATGAGAAGAGATAAAGTAAGGAATCAATTGTTGTTTCAGTCCATGTTTTTCAGAGAGTTTATCATACTTCTCTTTGAATTTATGAAAATACTTGAAGGAAGGTTTTCGCATCACACGCAGTGTCGCATCGGATGTATGCTCCGGCGCTACTTTCAATCGTCCACTGACATGTCGCGTAATGACCTGTTCAATGTACGCATCGTGATTTCCGTCTTCGTTGTTTTTGTTAAAGTCGTCTACCAACAAATCGTAGCGAATTCCAGATCCAACAAATGCTTTTTTGACCTTCGGGTGCGCATCAATTTTCTGATACAACTTTGTCATTTGATCGTGAGAGGTATCTAAATTGTTACAAATCACCGGGTGGATGCAACTTGGAGAAACACATTTGGCACAAATGGCTTCATCCTTCCCTTTCATTTTATACATGTTGGCAGAAGGTCCACCGATGTCGGAAATGTAACCACGGAAGTCTGGATGATTGACTAATTGTTCCAATTCCCCTAAAATAGACTTTTCACTTCTTGATGCAATGAATTTACCTTGGTGAGCAGAAATGGTGCAAAAACTACAGCCACCGAAGCACCCGCGGTGCATATTGATGGAGAATTTGATCATGTCGAAGGCTGGAATTGCTCCACGCTTCTTGTATTTTGGATGTGGCATTCGTGTATACGGCAAATCGAAACTTTGATCGATTTCATTTTCCGTCATCGTTTTAAACGGTGGATTGATCACTAATGTTTGATCGCCGACATGTTGAATAATGCGATTGGCCTCCCATTTATTGGACTCCACTTCGACCACTTTAAAGTTTGTAGCGTACTGCACTTTATCTGCTAAACAGATTTCATGACTTGCCAATTCAACCGTTTCCCAATTTTTATTTCGTGGTAATTCTTCTGACTTTGGATTCAAAAACGCCACTTGATTGATGGTTTTCGCTTGATGAAAGGGAACTCCCCTTTTCATGAGTCGGAGTAGCGTTCTCAGTGGTTGGTCTCCCATTCCATAAACTAACAAATCAGCTCCAGAGTCCACCAAAATAGATGGCATCAACTCATCTTTCCAATAATCGTAATGTGTGACGCGACGCAAGGATGCTTCGATTCCGCCCAGCACCACAGGCACATCGGGATAAATCGATTTTAAAATTTTGCTGTAAACGGTTGACGCGTAATCTGGACGAAATCCCGCTTGTCCGCCTGGTGTGTAAGCGTCAGTTGAGCGCAGACGTTTGTTCGCAGTGTAATGGTTCACCATAGAATCCATACATCCTGCAGTAACGCCAAAAAATAAACGAGGCTTGCCTAATTTTTTAAAATCCCGCAAATCATCTTGCCAGTTTGGTTGAGCAACGATTCCAATACGTAAACCTTCATCTTCGATGATACGAGAAATTACTGCCGTTCCAAAACTTGGATGGTCGACATAGGCATCACCGGATATTAAAATAATATCAAATTCATCCCAACCACGTTTTTCCGCTTCTTTGTGGGACATTGGAATCCAATCAGAAATTGGTCTTTCTATACTCATGGTTCAAAATTACGCATTTAACGCAGGATAGTTTCATAAATGAAATCTATTCAGTTATCGAGAACATTTCAACAAACCGACTTGTTTAATGTTTAATTTTGTCAAAATAATTAAATTTCAAAAAATAAAAATATGTCATTTGAATTACCAACTTTGCCTTATGCATACGATGCATTAGAGCCACACATCGACGCACGTACGATGGAAATTCACCACTCGAAACACCATCAGGCTTATACTACCAACCTAAATAACGCGATTGCAGGAACAGATTTGGAAGGAAAATCCATTGAAGAAATCCTTAAGTTATGTAAAGACATGCCTGCTGTCAGAAATAACGGAGGTGGATTCTGGAATCATACTTTATTTTGGGAATGTATGTCGCCAAATGGCGGTGGACTTCCAACAGGAGAATTGGCAAGTGCCATCGATGCAGCCTTTGGATCATTTGAAAATTTTCAAGCGGAATTTGCAAAAGCAGCGACAACACGTTTCGGTTCTGGTTGGGCATGGTTATGTGTAACAAACGGAAAATTAGAAATCTGTTCAACAGCAAATCAAGATAATCCATTGATGGGTGAGGGTTGTCAAGGGACAGCAATCCTTGCGTTGGATGTTTGGGAGCACGCTTACTACTTGAATTACCAAAACAGAAGACCAGATTACATTCAATCGTTCTTCAAGGTGATTAATTGGGATTTCGTTTCGCGCAAATTTGCTGGAGCAAGGGGATAAACGTAACAACTATGTATTCAAAGGGGAAATAATCAATTGTTTCCCCTTTTTTTTTGCTCTGTTAAGCACCTTGAGTATTTCTAAAGCAATGTTATGTTTACATTAATAAACTTTGCCGTCGTCGAGAAACTCTAGGAATCCGTTTACATTTGCCTTACAAATTTTTGATTATGGCAGGCATATTAAGTTACTTTTTACCCAAGGATAAAGTATTTTATTCTTTATTCGAACAAGCAAGTGATAACCTAATGGCTATCGCCAAAAAATTGGTTCAAGTAGTGCAAGAGCCTGATTTCGGCAAGCGCGCTGTGCATATTTCTGAGATGGAAGATATTGAGCATCAAAATGATAACGTTACACATCAAATATTCATTGAATTAGGGAAAAACTTCATCACACCATTTGACCGCGAAGACATTCACAGTTTAGCATCGGCGTTGGATGATATTGCGGATTACATTTATGCTTCTGGCAAGAAAATCAACTTCTATAATATTGACCCTATTTCTGACCAAGGAATTCAAAAAACCGCTGAAGCAATATTAGATGCGGTTACTGCGGTGAAGGAAGCAGTAATGGAACTACGCAACTTGAAAAATACCCAAAAAATTATTGAGTGTGTCATCAAAATAAATAGCATCGAAAACAACGCTGACAACATATTCGATATGAGCATTGAAAGATTGTTTAATTCTGATGTAGATGCAAAAGAATTGATCAAACGCCGCGAATTGTACCAAGTAATGGAAATTGCTACAGATAAGTGTGAAGATGCCGGTAATGTTATCGAGTCCATCGTTGTAAAATACGCGTAACAATTCGTAGATCCTAAGCTTATGTTTACATTACTCATTGTAGTTATTGTCATTGCCCTTTTATTTGACTTAGTGAATGGTTTTCACGATGCGGCAAATTCTATTGCAACTGTTGTTTCCACCAAAGTATTAACTCCTTTTCAGGCGGTTGTTTGGGCAGCAGTATTTAACATCATTGCTTTCTGGGTTTTCGACATGAGTGTAGGAAACACCGTTGCAAAAACAGTAGATAACAATGCTATTGATCTTTGGGTAATCCTTGCAGGCCTTCTCGCAGCAACCTTTTGGAACTTGTTAACGTGGAAATTGGGAATACCGTCTTCCTCCTCTCACACCTTGATTGGTGGGTTCGCCGGAGCTGCCGTTGCGCATGCTGGATTTGGCGTAATCGATTCTGGAGAAATTTTCAAAGTCATTTTGTTTATTTTCTTGGCACCATTTATTGGTGGATTCATTGCCTATTTGATCGCTGTAGTAACAATCAGTCGTTCCTTCTGGAAAAAAATGTTGGTGATTCTTGCATTATCCGCAGTCACGGTCATGTTTATGCAATACATGATTGAGTACATCGACATGAAACCAATCATGTTGTATATTGTCATCGGGATGATTTCTATATTCATTCTTGTCTATATTTGGTTTGAACTTGTTCATGGTAAAAAGCCTTCAGCAATGAAGGAGGCAAACATGCATAAAAGATTGCAATTGTTATCCTCCGCTGCCTTTTCACTCGGACATGGTGGAGCTGACTCCCAAAAAGTGATGGGTATTATTTGTGCCGCTTTGCTCGTATATGGAAACTTAGGCCGACAAGGGAAAGTGGAAGGATCTGTTCCAAAAGATCTTCAAATTACGGAGTTAATGCAAATTGAATTCCATAACTCAGAAGATAAACTCGAGAAATTTAAACCAGAAGTAGCAACCTTTGACAGCACTGTATATTTCCTAGAGAACAAAGAAATCATCGACGCATCGACAGGTGGTGTCGTTTATGACGCTAAAGGGAAAGTAACGAAGGAATATGCTGGGGCACAGATTCCAAGCTTCAAAGAGATTGATGACAGTTTAAATAAAATTCAAGTATTCACCATTGGAGATGCACTTTGTGACGCGTCAACAAATGACACCGTTTTCACTAAAAAGACCTTAAATCAACACTATGCATACGCAGGAATTTTCGGGAACTATTTGAATAACAAAACGGGCGAATTAAAAGAAGGATATAAAATAAAAACAAAAGTTCACTCTGAAACAATGCCATTTTGGATTGCTTTCGGATGTTACTTAATGATCGGACTTGGGACCTTAATGGGTGGATGGAAGATCGTTAAAACGATGGGAACTAAGATTACGAAGGTCACACCATTGGAAGGTGTTTGTGCCGAAACCGCAGGGGCATTGACCCTGTTTACCGTATCTCAGTTTGGAATCCCTGTTTCAACGACTCACACCATTACTGGTTCAATTATTGGCGTTGGTGCCACAAAACGTCTAAGCGCAGTTCGCTGGGGCGTGACCATCAACCTATTGTGGGCGTGGATTCTAACCATTCCCGTTAGCGCTGGATTAGCAGCTATTTTTTACTATTTGATTGTTTGGTTGCGTTAAGCACTTCACAACAACCTTCTTAAAGCCGTCTTATTGACGGCTTTTTTTGTTTACAAGCTTTTTGTTTTAAATTAAAATTATCTTAACTTTATCCCAAATCATTATAAAAAAATCAACTATGAGAAAATTATTACTTACTATTAGTGCTTTAGCTTTGACATATATGTCGAATGCTCAAGTAATCGTAGCGGGGGTTTCTCCGCAATCCATTGTTGCGAATTACACGCACACATGGGCGGATCCAACAGGCGGATGGGGAACACCTGACTTCAACATTCCAGGAACATACGTTCAAGATACCCTAATGTTGGTAGATGACGGAAGTCAAGGAACAAACGCACAAGGACACCCAATTGCACAAGAAGGTTGTAATCCACTGATTAACAACTTAACTGGTAAAATTGCAGTTATTTACCGCAATACCTGTGAATTTGGTATGAAAGCATTGAATGCACAAAATGCAGGAGCTGTTGCAGTAATCATTATCAACCGTGACCCAGAAGTAATTGCGATGGGATCTGGTGCAAGTGGCGCAACGGTAACTATTCCGGTAGTGATGCTTCAAAATTCGGACGGTGCAGCAATCGTTAACCAAATGGCTAACGGTGCAGTAGTGATGTTCCTTGGAAACAAAACTGGTTTGTATGCAAACGACGGAGGAGTATCAGCGAAAGCATCTTTGCTTCCGAAACAAGCGATCATTCCTTCATATATTGCACAAAATGGCACTGAATTCAATTTTGACTTAGGTGCACGTGTTTTCAATTATGGAAATCAAGCACAAGCAACTGTTTCTTTGAACGCAAAAATTACGAATCCATCTGGAGCAACTGTTTACGATAACAGTGTAACAGGATTGTCAATCGCTGCTGGAGACAGTACAGATGTCTATCCTGGTGGAACATCAACATTGCCTCAGTTCTCTTTGGCTACATATCCTACTGGAACTTACACAATGACTTATACTGTTGGTTTAGGTGTTGCAGATGATTACGATGCGGATAATGTCTTAACAAGTACATTTACGATTTCTGATTCATTGTATTCTTACGGACAAGCTGACGCAACAACTGGATTGCCTTCAGGAGGAAACTACTACCGTCCAGGTACAAACAACCAAACATTCTCTGTGTGTTCTGTGATCAATGATCCAAATGCAAGCCGCATGAGTGTGGAAGGAATTTACTTTGCTGCAACAACAAGTACAGCATCTGCAGTTTTGTTAACAGGAGAAGAAATGGCATTGTACTTATTCAAATGGGAAGATGCTTTTGCAGATTTAAATGACGCTAATTTAGGATTTACTACGTTGACTGAAGTTGCGTCTGGATTCTACTACTACCCTGGAGACCTTCAAGGTGAAACAGTTTTTGGTGGATTCACTACTCCTGCAGACTTAGAAGATAACCAACGTTATTTAGCATGTGTTCAAACGGTGAACTTGAGTTTGTACATCGGGCATGAAAATGCAACGAACTATACATGGAATGAATCATACTACTTGCAACCAATGAGTCCAAACGAAAGTGATGGAACTTATTATGCTGCTGGTTTTGGTTCAGATGTACCTAGCTCAATCGCTATGAAAGTTGCTTCTCCAGCTGGAATCAATGACCTAAACACAGTAGAAGGAATTGCTTATCCAAATCCTGCAACTGACGTAGTAACGATTTCTATTGACGGAGAAGGAGTAGCAAACTTAACAGTAACAGATGTTGCTGGAAGAGTTGCTATGACAAACAACGTATCATTAACTGCTGGTAAAGCAGAATTGAACATTGCTAATTTAGAGGCTGGTGTTTATATTTTCAACGTAGTACTTGAAAACGGTAAAACAGCGCAATTCAATGTTGTGAAAAAATAATTCGAATTTCGAATGTGGAAAAGGGTCGACTCGTCGGCCCTTTTTTTATGTCCAAACTTTATGTAAGCACGAAATCTTAAAAAGATGGCCTAGCTTTTATTATCTTTGTATTCAATGAAAAAAGCTACTTACACGGTCACCGCAGCATTGCCTTATGCAAATGGACCTTTGCATCTCGGACACGTTGCTGGCGTTTACCTTCCCGCAGACATTTTTGTTCGTTTCCTTCGTTTGAATGAACACGATGTCGTGTTTATCTGTGGGAGCGATGAGCATGGAGCTGCGATCACACTTCGTGCAAAAAAGGACGGTTTCACACCCAAAGATATCGTTGACAAATACCATGGAATCATTAAAGAATCCTTCGAGAAATTTGATATTTCCTTTGATATCTTTCACCGAACCTCATCCGAATTACACCATGAGACTTCCGCTGATTTTTTCAAAAAATTACACGATCAAGGGAAATTCATTCAAGAAACTTCCGAACAATATTACGATGAGGAATTCAATCAGTTTTTAGCAGATCGATACATCACCGGTGATTGTCCAAAATGTCAGAGTCCTGGCGCTTATGGCGACCAATGCGAAAAGTGCGGCAGCGATTTAAGTCCAACAGAATTGATTCATCCCAAATCTACCTTAAGCGGAAAAACACCCATCTTAAAATCAACTTCTCATTGGTATCTTCCCATGGACCAACACGAATCGTGGTTGAAAGAATGGATTCAAAACGGAATATTAGACGGCGTACAGCAACACGATCCAAAGTTGTGGAGAAACCAAGTCATTGGACAATGTATGTCCTGGATCAACGGTGGACTAAGACCAAGAGCCATGACACGCGATTTGGATTGGGGAGTGAAAGTTCCGCTTCCAAATGCCGATGGAAAAGTATTATATGTGTGGTTAGACGCTCCGATTGGATACATTTCAGCAACCAAACAATGGGCGCTGGATAACGGAAAAGATTGGAGAAACTACTGGACCAAATCCGAAGCTGGAGATCGAAAACTTGTTCATTTCATTGGAAAAGACAACATTGTTTTCCATGCGATTATCTTCCCTATACTTTTGAAAGACCACGGGGACTTCATCCTACCGGATAACGTTCCAGCCTACGAATTTTTGAATTTAGAAGGAGATAAATTCTCTACCTCTAGAAACTGGGCGGTTTGGTTGCATGAATATATTGACGCGTATCCAGAAAAGATGGACGAATTAAAATATGTTCTTACTGCCATTGCACCTGAAAGCAAGGACTCCGAATTTACCTGGAAGGAATTTCAAACGCGTGTGAACTCTGAATTAGCGGATATTTATGGCAATTTCGTAAACCGCACCTTGGTGTTAACACATAAATATTACGAAGGAATTGTTCCGAGTCCACTGGCATTCAGCGCAGAAGACACAGCTGTATTTGCAGCATTAGAACAAGCGCCTCGACGCATTTCCGAATTGATGTACGCTTACAAAATTCGCGAAGCACAAACCGAGATGATGCAAATTGCCCGTATCGGGAATAAATACTTGGCAGATCAGGAACCATGGAAACTGATTAAAACGGACCCAGAGCGTGTTCAAACCATTCTTTACGTTTCCTTGCAAATCACTGCGAATTTGCAAATCGCCACTCAAATCTTCTTGCCATCTACGGCAATAAAATTAGGGAAGATGTTAGCAGCAGAA
>Ga0209444_10001041_pt1 | contig 15399 bp, 13 predicted proteins | sample LauGreFaBDMM15DN_2_FD_188215 | JGI IMG/M metagenome (GOLD analysis project Ga0209444, IMG submission 188215) | Freshwater lake microbial communities from Lake Michigan, USA - Fa13.BD.MM15.DN (SPAdes) (version 2) | ecosystem: Environmental > Aquatic > Freshwater > Lake | place: Lake Michigan...
TCTTGTCACCGTGTCCGAGGAAAGCGATCTGGCCGGAGCGGCGCTTCACACCCTCATGTTTCGGATGTTTTTCGGAAATCTCATCGAGGTTTGCGTCAAGAATCGACTTGCCGTTGAGGGCGACTTTTAGGATGGGCCCCTCCACAACCACGCGCTGATTGTTCCACTCTCCGGCAGGCTTGAGAGCCTCCTTTTTTGCGGGAAGAAGGGTGTACATCGAGCCGTGGAATTGGTAGTCCTTGAGGTCTTTCCACTTATCCGCGTAGTTGTCTAGAATCTGAAGTTCCATGCCGGTGTAGGCGCCATCGCCGAAGCCGGGATAATGGATGCCGAGGCCGTTGTTGGTGCCGGGCTCCAGTTTGAAATCAAAATCCAGGATGTAGGCCGCGAAGGTCGCCTCGGTGGCGAGGTTTTTGCCATTCGGTGTGCAGACGATGCTGCCGTCCTCGACGACGTATCCCTCGCCTGTCCAGCCGGTGAGATCTTTGCCGTTGAAAAGGGGGCGGAATTTTTCCTTTTCCAACGCGGAAGCGAAGGTGCTGAGTGCGAGGAGGGTGATGATGGCGGCTGTTTTCATAGGGCGGATCAGAGTTCTACGGTTTTTCCGGTGCGGAAACTTTCGTCGGCGGCCTCGACGATGCGCATGGAGGTGATGGCATCCTCCATGTGGGCGGTGAGGTCGGTGTCGTGGAGGATGGCGTTTAGGAAAAATTCCTGTTCAAGGCGGCAGAGGCCGTCGTGATCCGGCTCGCCGACGAGGGCGATTTCCTCATCCGCTTTGGCGAAGGTGCCTTCCGGCGTGAGGGTGGAATGGTGGATGAGGATGTTCTGGGTGCCGGTGTGCGCATCGACGTTCGCGCTCTGGCCGCGGGCGGCGGATTCCCCGGCGATGATCGAGGCGCAGCCTTTCGGACCGACGACGTCTTTCACGAAAAACGCGGTCTCGCTCATCATCGGCCCCCAACCCGCTTCATACCAGCCGACCGAGCCGTCCTCGAAGGTAACCTGAAGGTGGGCGTAGTTGATTTTTCCCTCGGGAAGCTCGTCGCTGAGCCGCGCGCCGATGCCGGAGACGCGGACAGGCTTTGAGCCAGTCATGCGGCACATGACATCGACGTAATGCACACCGCAATCGACCACCGGGGAAACCGAGGACATCAGCGCGAGGTGAGTTTTCCATGCGGAGCCGGCGGATTGCTGGTTGAGATTCATGCGCATCACCAGCGGCTTGCCGAGGCCTTGGGCGATCTCGGTGAAGCGGTTCCAGCTGGGATGGTGACGCAGGATGTAGCCGATCACGAGCTTGCGGTTCGCGGCCTTGGCGGCATCCACGACCTGCTGTGCCTTCGCGACGGTTTCCGCCAGAGGTTTCTCGATAAACACGTGGCAGCCTGCCGCGATGGCGGCGAGGGCATACGGCGCGTGTGTCTCAATATAAGTGGAGATGGAGACGGCATCCGGTTTCGCGGTGGCGAGGGCTTCGTAGAAATCGGAGAAGCCGGGGTAATCGGCCCCGAGTTCCTTGTTCAGTCCGTCGCGGCCTTCAGGTGAGCGGGTAACGATGCCGCAGATTTCGAAGCCGGGCAATTGGTGGTAAGCGAGGGCATGGGAGCGACCCATATGGCCAGCTCCGACGCAGAGGATGCGGATGGGTGTCATGGTATATGTTGGATGAAATGGTTAGGGCGCATCCTCGGCGGTATCGCGGCTGCGATCCCAGAAAGCGACAAAAAAGAGGATTCCGACACCGACAGCCATGAGAGCTGGCAGCATCCAGTAGCTTTTCCAGAGATCGGAAGCTTGGGTGATCAGCGCAGGGTCGACTCCTTTGGGCATTTCCACGGCGAACATTTTATCCATCTGCTCGCCATAGGTAAGCTTCTGCACGCCGCGCTCCGCACTGATGGCGGCAGCTAGATCGGTCGAGGGTTTATTCACGTCGGCAAGCTGATATGCTGCGAACTTGAAACCGATGAACATCCCCACGCCCTGAGTGAAAAACACCAACATGCTCTGCACCTGACCACGGATTTCCTTCGGCGCGGCGCGGTCGGCATACATGAAACCGGTGACGAAAAAGAAATCGTAGCAGATCCCATGGAGCGCGATGCCGGCGAAGAGCATCCAGATGACTTGTTCAGAAGCTCCGTAGGAGAAAAGCAGGTAGCGCAGCACCCACGCGGCCATGCCGATGAGGATCATCCATTTCACCCCGAGCTTCCGGAAGAAGAAGGGGATGAGTAGCATAAAGAAAATCTCAGACATCTGGCCGATGGTCATGGCTGATGCCGGTTGCTCGAAGCCCATGTTGAAAAGGAAGCCGGAGGTGTTCGCGAAGTAGTATGCGAGCGGGATGCAGATCAGGGTGGCGCAAATGATGAAGACGAGAAAGCTGGGCTTTGTCAGCATCCTGAAGGCATCGAGCATGAGCAGTGAACGGATGTCCAGCGGCTTACCTGCCATGGGCGGGGGCGTGTTTGGAAGGGTGAAGCAATACATACCGAGGAGCAACGAAACTCCTCCGGCCATCCAGAAGAGATTTATACTTGCAGACCAGCCGAGAAAGCCCGCGACAAGACCCGCCGCTATCCAGCCAATCGTGCCCCAGACGCGGACTTTCGGAAACATCTCACTGGGCAGGTTGCTGAAAACGATGGTGTTTCCCAAGCCGAGCGTGGGCATATAGCAGAGCATGTGGCCGAGGAAGAGCCAGAAAACCAATGTGCCGTTGCCCGCCGCGATGGCACCCGGCACCAGCAACATCAGCCCGCCGCCAATGAGCAGGAGAGCTCCCATGACTTTTTCCGAAGGGAAAAAACGATCCGCAACAAGGCCGAGAAAGAGAGGAGCGATCATCGCGGCGAGGGGCGCGGTGGTGTAGGAATCGCCAATGATGGAGGCGAGATTGTTCGTGCCTAACACGAGCCAGAGGGTGACGAACCACGCTCCCCAAACGAAGAACTGGAGGAACATCATCACTGAGAGGCGAAGCCCCAACAATGGGCTAGCGGAACTTGCTTGGGAGGCAGCGTTTGTCATCGCCACCACTCCAGACGGATTCCACGGAAGGGTCAATTTGATTCGCGGACGTCTAAAAGTTAGGATTGGAAATCCGCACAAAAAAGCCGGTGCCCTTGCGGACACCGGCTGATGAATGGTTTGGCAGGGCGGATGAGATCCGCCGCCACATTAAACGAGAGGCGTGGTCACTTCCTCGACAGCGCCGTTGGCTTGCGCCTCGTTGGCTTTCTCTTCGCGGAGCCAGGCGCGGCGTGACATTTTCACGCGGCCTTTTTCATCAACGCCGAGGCATTTCGCGGTGAGCATGTCGCCTTTTTTGACAACGTCCTCGACGTTCTCCACGCGGCCTTCGGCCAACTCGGAGACGTGAACGAGACCGTCCTTACCAGGAAGCACTTCCATGAACGCGCCGAACTGGGTGATCGAAACGACACGACCCGTGTAGGTCTTGCCGACTTCGATTTCCTGGAACATGCGGTCGATCATCTCCTTGGCGCGGTCGAGACCGGCTTGCTTGGAGGCGTAGATGTGGACAGTGCCGTCATCCTCGATGTTGATCTCCGCGCCGGACTCGGCTTGGATCGCCTTGATGTTCTTGCCGCCTGGCCCGATCAGCTCGCCGATGCGGTCTGCTGGGATTTTGACGGAAACGATGCGTGGCGCGTGCGGGCTGAGTTCCTTAGGATTGGCAATGCACTCGGTCATCTTGTCGATGATCTTGGTGCGGCCTGCCTTGGCGATGTGGATGGCTTCCTCAAGCATGGCGAGCGGAAGGCCGGCGAGCTTGAGATCAAGCTGGTAACCAGTGACACCTTCGCTGGTGCCGCAGAGTTTGAAGTCCATATCGCCGTAGAAGTCCTCGGAGCCGATGATGTCGAGCAGCATCTTGTAGGACTTGATTGACTCATCGGAGTTGTTTTCCGTGACGAGGCCTACAGAGATACCACCGACAGGGCGGATGAGCGGGACACCGGCATCAAGAAGAGCCATGGTGCCGGCGCAAACCGATGCCATCGAAGTGGAGCCGTTCGACTCCATGACTTCGGAGGAAACGCGGATTGCGTAAGGGAAGACGGACTCCTCTGGGATGACCGGTTCGATCGAACGCTCGGCAAGGGAGCCGTGGCCGATTTCGCGACGGTTGATGCCGCCCATGCGTCCGCACTCGCCGACGGAGAACGGAGGGAAGTTGTAATGAAGGATGAAACGCTTCTCATCCTCGCCGCCTGCGTAGTTGTCGAAATGTTGCTTTTCGTCAGCCGGTGCGAGGGTGGTGATGGCGAGGGCTTGCGTTTCGCCGCGGGCGAAAATAGCGGAGCCATGAACGCGTGGCAGGGTGCCGACTTCGCCGTAGAGAGTGCGAAGATCGCCGATGGCACGACCATCTGCGCGAACGCCTTTTTCCATGATCGAGATGCGGAACGCCTTTTTCTGGAGGTATTCGAAGGCTTGCTCGACATCGAAGTCGGTGGCCTCGGGGGCGCGGGACTTGATGGCGGCTTCGACTTCGTCGCGGAGTGCGCCGACTTTCTTGGAACGCTCGGTTTTCGATGGTGCGTAGATCGCGGCTTCGATGCGGTCGCCCGCGATTTCGTAGGCGATTTCAAGGAGATGATCCTTGGCGACGGTGAGTTCATACTCGCGCTTGGTTTTGCCGCACTTGGCGACGAGTTCCTCCTGAGCTTCTACGAGTTTCAGAACAGCGGCTTGGGCAAAGTGAAGAGCCTTGATGAATTCATCCTCGGGAAGCTCATCGGCCTGGCCTTCGATCATGATGACATCGGTCTTGTTGCCGACATAGATGAGGTCGAGATCGCTCTCGGCACGCTCGTCGTGGGTCGGGTTGATGACGAATTCACCATCCACGCGGCCGACGCGCACCGCACCGATTGGGCCGGCGAAGGGGATGTCGGAAATCGCGAGAGCGGCGGAAGCGCCGTTCATCGAGAGGATGTCGGAATCGTTGATGCCGTCCGCACTGAGGAGGATGGCGACGATCTGTGTTTCATAGAGGTAGCCTTTCGGGAACAACGGGCGCAGCGGGCGATCCGTCATGCGGCAGGTGAGGATTTCCTTCTCGGTGGGGCGGCCTTCGCGCTTGAAGTAGCCTCCGGGGAAGACACCGGCAGCGGTGGCCTTCTCCTTATACTCTACGGAAAGGGGGAACCAGGTTTGGCCGGATTTGACCTTGGTGGCGGAGACTGCTGTTACCAGGATGATCGTCTCTCCGCAGCGGACGGTTACTGCGCCATCGGCGAGTTTGGCGAGTTTGCCGGTTTCAATCGTAATCGGGTTACTACCGACATCGACCGTGGTGGAATGAATGTTCATATTCTTTTTGTTTTCTTCTTTTTTCTAACGTCAAAGCCGAGCCGCCGTGTGCGATCCGGTCTATCAGGGTTTTCCGGGACTGTCCCGAGGGGGCGGTCAATGACGCGCACCCTTTTTACGAGGCAGTCACGGGAGATACTCCCGTGACTGCTTTCGTGAAATTCGTTTCTGGATTAGCGGCGCAGGCCGAGATCTCCGATGAGTTTCTGGTAATTCTCTTCGCTCTTGCGCTTGACGTAATCAAGGAGCTTGCGGCGCTGGGAAACCATTTTCAAGAGGCCGCGGCGGGAGGCGAAATCCTTCTTGTGGATCAGCAAGTGCTCGGTGAGCTCATGGATCCGCTTGGTCAGCAATGCCACCTGATAAGGGGCGCTGCCGGTGTCATTCTCATTAATTTTATACGACGCAAGGTCGATTGCCTGTTGTTCTGCTTTTACGCTCATTTTGGTAAGGGATAGGGCCAGCATTCATTGCCAACCCGTCCTAGGTGGACGGAATGAAGCGGGGAAGAGCGGGGAATGCAAGGATTTTTCGAACGCCCTGCCACAGCCAGATCCTCGCCACATCGAAACCGTAGGGTTCTTCCCATCCGTCGCTCACGCCCAGCCATGATACACGCAGCAATCCCCCATCTGGCAAATCACATCGGAGCCGCGTTCTCCAGAACGCGATGGTCAGATTGAATGAAACGCATAGAGCGGAGATGTCTCAATCGCCACAAATCAGTGGGACAAGCAGCCCTTCGGCGGTGGCGAGGGTGTTCTGGTTGCCGTCGAAAGTGAGGAATTCCTTCGCGCCGAGCTCGAGGGCGGTGGCGACGTGGAGGATGTCAAAGCTGCGATGGCCACCGGGGAAGGTGCGGGATTTGGAAATACGCTCGCCGGTGACTAGGACGTCGATGAAATCCATTTCAACGGAAACCACAAAACCTCCGTGGAGGTCATCGTTTAAATCCGAAATCATTTTTTCAGCTTCATGCAGCGGATAGCCGAGCTGCCTGTTATTCGAGTGACGGAACGCCTGAAAGCGCACGGATTGGCGAAACTCCCAGAGCAAGAGGCGGGTGACGTGGAGGGGTTCGGACATTTGCGCCCTATAGGCAAGCGCCTGCGAGGAGTTGTCCTGCGTCCGATAAAGGGCACAGAGGAAGGAGGTATCTGGGTAAGCGATCAACTGCGGTCTCCGTGTTCGGCCTCCCTCATCTCCCTGACTTCAGCCATCGTGAAGACACGATCACCCCAAGTTTCCTTCATCCTGCGTTTGTGCTCTTCGATATCGAATTTCGGAACTTTCGCGGAACCCGGCGGTGAGAGCCGCGCCACCGGCTTGCCGTGTTTAGTGATCTCGATCTCCTGGCCGTCGGCCAACCACGCCTCGACCTTGCTGAAATCGTAGCGCAAATCCCTGACTGTTAGCGTCTGCATAATTGTGATGTTTTGTTTCATCACAAGACTACGGAATCCCTGCGGCTTGTCAAGTGAGTGGGTGAGCATGTGATATTTCCGGTGGGTAGGGCTGATTCGGCTCGGTCGGCCCTGATCAAAAACGGAGGATCCCTAATTCCGGAATGGGAGTGAAACCGGCGTGGGGTGGGCTTTTTTGTTTCAGAATTTCACTCCCTTCAGAGTGAACGGTGCGCTTGATTTTGGAAATGGGCCGACCGTGCCGGATCAGCCCTACCGGATGAAAGTTTCGTCATACCACCGCCAAACGCGATTCGAAGGCGCGGAAGACATGGAGTTTCCCGTAGCTAATGCGGCCTTCGAGGTGGTCAAAAACAGGCTTGAGTGCTGCGTCGGTGTAACCGTCTAGGGCGGCGCGCATTTCCTCTTCCTCCTCTGCGGTGTAGAAAACGCGTGGGTCGATCGGTTCGCCATTGGCGATGGCTTGGGCGAGGTGGCCTTCGATCGTGGCGACTGAGAGGCCACGCTCCCCGGCGATCTCAGCGATGCTTTTCCCGGCATGCCAGAATTCGAGGCTGAGCTGGGCGGTGGAGTTGACGGCGGGCTTCGGTAGCTTGGGAAGCGGGGTGAAATGGTCGAGCGGCACGAAGGGGCGGCGGTCGTGGGTTTCCAGGAAATCACTGATGCCCGCCATGAAGCCAGGGCCGTATTCGGCGAGTTTGCGTTCACCGACGCCGGGGATGGCGAGGAAAGCAGCGTCATCCGTCGGGTAAGCGCGGGCCATGTGGCGGAGGGCGACATCGGAGAAGACGACATAGGGCGGGACTCCGGCGGCGTCCGCCACTTGTTTGCGGAGGGCGCGGAGTATTTCGAAAAGCTCCATGTCACAATCGATGTCACCGGCGCGCTGAGCCTTCGCCGGTTTATCGGTGGCCATCAGGCGGGTGAGGGAAACGGCGCGCCTTTCCTTCAGAAACGCCATGCCATCGGCGGTGGTGGTGACGGTGGGGAAGCTGCCACTCTCGATCTCGATCAGGCCTTTCCGCGCGAACTGGCGGGCGATTTCTGCCCACTTCGCGGCGGAGTGCTCCTTGCCCACGCCGTAGGTGCTGAGCTGGTCGTGACGTTTCGCGAGGATTTTCTCAGAGCGTGATCCGGCGAGAATGTCGGAAAGGTGGCGGATGCCGACGGGCGGGCTGCCGCTTTGTTTCACACGGAGGACGCAGCTCAAGAATTTCTGCGCTTCGGTTGTCGCATCCCATGATTCTCGCGGGGCTAGGCAGTTGTCGCAGCAATCGCAGTTTTCCACCGGCCATTTTTCGCCGAAGTATCCCATCAGGCTTATGCGCCGACAGACATCGCTTTCCGCGAAATCTGCCATCTGATTCAGCTGGAGGCGGGCGTGCTCGCGGGCTTCCTGATCCGGGATCTCATCAGTGAAGCCAATCAGCTTCGCCACATCGCCGCGCGAGAACAGCAGCAGGCAATCGGCGGGCAAACCATCGCGACCCGCACGGCCGGTTTCCTGGTAATAGCCCTCGATGTTTTTCGGCAGGTCGGCGTGGATCACGAAACGGACATCCGGTTTGTTGATGCCCATGCCGAAGGCGACGGTGGCGCAGACGACGCGGACTTCATCCCGCAGGAAAGCCTCCTGATTGCGGGCGCGCTCGTTTGACTCAAGACCTGCGTGGTAACAGACGGCGGTGATGCCGGAGTGGCGCAGCGTGGCGGCAAGTTCCTCTGTGCGTTTGCGCGATTGCGCATAAACGATGCCCGAGTCCTGCCCACGGCTGCGGATGAAATCCACGATGCGCCGGGCGGCATCCTGTTTCGGCTCGACGAGGTAATTGAGATTCGGGCGGTTAAAACTCGCGACGAACACAGCGGCCTCGCGAAGGCCGAGCTGCGTGAGGATATCCTCGCGGACGCGCGGCGTTGCGGTGGCGGTTAGAGCGATGGCAGGCACCCCCGGCAAGGCGGCGCGGAGTTCGCGAAGGCGGCGGTATTCCGGGCGGAAATCATGTCCCCACTCGCTGATGCAATGCGCCTCATCCACGGCCAGCGCGGTAACCTTCCATGTTTTCACGACCGACAGGAAATCCCCGGACATCAGCCGCTCCGGGGCGAGATAAACGAGCCTCACCTCGCCCGCGCGGATCGCTTCGAGACGGCGGCGGTTTTCCTGCGGGTCGAGGGTGGAGTTTAGAAACGTCGCGGCGACCCCCGATGCCGTGAGCTGATCCACCTGGTCTTTCATCAGGGCGATGAGCGGGGAAATCACCAGTGTCACCCCATCGCGGGCCAGCGCTGGGAGTTGGTAGCAAAGGCTCTTGCCCGCACCCGTCGGCAAAATGGAAAGAACATCGCGCCCCGCCAGCGCCGCGTCCATAATTTCACGCTGGAGCGGACGGAAGGTATCGTATCCAAAATGGGTCTTGAGCAGCTCGTTGAGTGGGGGGCGCGTTTCCATGACCGCACCGTGATACATGTTCATAAGAACTGTTCAAGAGAAATTTCTGCCAGCCATCTAAAGCCTCCGATCCAAGGCCTCCGTGTCCTCTGCGTCCTCCGTGGTTGGAATTCTTTCATCCATGAACTCCGCCTGCTCCCTTCCCTACTCAAAGCGAAAAACGGGCTTGGATTTACCCTGCCTGCGCTTCATCGGCTTTCTGCTAGGGAGATCCACCAGCGGAAGATCCAGACGCCTCAAGAAGTTTCCTCATCTCCAGCAATAGGTCGGCTCCGGCATCACTTGCCGCTTTGCCCGAAGCACCCCTTTGCCTTTCGAATTCCTCGATGATTTTCGTCTCCAAGTTGGTCATTCCCTGCGACTCGGCGATGGCCTCATGTTCCCTCCTGTAACGATCCAACTCCTCGCGCTCCAGCTTGGCGACATACTCTAACAGATTTCTCGCCTCCCGCTCCTGCGCCTCCTTGAAATCGCCAGAGAGCTTGACGAAGCGCTGTTGGGCCAACTCCAGCTTCGCCAGATCCGCGGGATCTATGGCGGATGTCTCGACGGCTTGGCGCCCCTGTCCGGTTTCGATAGTCAGTTTTTCCGCGTCTTTCCCGACGATCCGTGCACCCGTATAACTTTCGCCGCCGATCGTGACTCGGCTCACATACGTCGCCATCAGATTCTTGAAATCTTCTGTCGCGGCGATGTCCGGTGAGCTTTTGGCCACTTTGGACAAGAATACTTCCGAAAGCTCCTCGGCGGCGAGGGCGAACGCCCCCTCGTCATGCGTGAACCGGAGCTTGCCGTATTGAAGCACCGTCGCCCTAATATTCCTAAAGGTTCGACCCTTGACGGTCATCTCCGCGGCAAGGATCGCCGAAGGCTTTCTAATGGACTGGCCTGCGATGCCAGCCTCGAATTCTAACTGCCTCAAATCCTCCTTCATCCTCACGATCCGGGGTAATAAGTAAGGCGCCGTTTTCACATGATCCCGGGTCAAGATCTCCATCGCAGTCACTGTGGCTACGCTGGGACGAACGCTGTATTCGTAATTAGCCACGATATGCCTCGCCAGCCCAGCCACCTTCTTGCCACCGATTAAGGTCAGTCCGAAACTCCCATCGCCAAACCGCAGCGATGTATATTCGTAGGCGGGGGAGTAAGATAGATTCGTGCTGCCATCATTCACCACGAGAAGGCCTTGGGCTAGAAACAGATCAGCGCACGCATCCGGGGCAGCAGCCCGCATCAGGACAGCCGCAAGTAGCGCGATCCGAAAAAAAGAATGATGGCATTTTGTGATGGAATACATGGTTCCTGCGGTTTCACCGAAAAGGTAATTGTCCCGGTTGCGTTGCCAAGGGTTTTCAAACACACCGTCCCATCACCCCACGAACAACCCTACGATCGCCGCACTCGTAAGGTTGTAATTGTATGCCTGGCAGTTTATCGTCATTTACGAAACAAGCCTGCGACGGGAATCTCTATATAGCGATGAAAGGCAAATGAAGTGGCCACGCTGGCAAGAAACGCCGTAAACAAACCAACGACCGCATAGGCAGGCGAGGTCCAGCCGAGCCTTTCCCACACAGTAGCGACCACGATCAAAACGGGGAAGTGAACTAAAAACAAACTATAGGATACTTGAGCCATTCGCGCGATCAATCGGCTCTTTGGCCAACAGTTACCGAGACCTGATTTCGCCGCACCAAAAACTAGCAAACCAACGATCAACGCGCTTGCTAGCCGCCAACGCCAGCCGAAGGCCATGGCGACCGCGACGACAAAGATATAAAGCCAGAACCCTGCTTCGAAGCGTTTACTCTGCAAGGCGCGATGGACCACGATACCCATGAAAAAATAAGGAAAGAAATAGATCGCCCAAGAATCCCAATCCGGGTGCAGGTTGAAGAAAAATAACGAAAATACAGATATCATCCATCCTGCAATCATCGGCACTTGCGTGCGTGTATCTCCCGCGGGATATCCAAGCCATCTTGTCAAAGCATCACGCAGGAAAAGCATCGCTACATAAATCAATCCCATCTGAAAGTTGATACAGACAAACCACACCCCCGCCGACAAATGCTCATAGCCTAAAAAATCTTGTAGAAAAAAGAGATGGGCTACGAACTGGGGCAACGTTGGCGGCAGACCGAGAACGTCATCCGGCAACCATCCGCGAGCAATCCCACATGCAACGATGGCTAGAACAATCGCCGCTAAATAAGGTATCCCCAGTCGACAATAGCGTCGGATTAAAAAATATCTCACAGCAGCGAAATTCCAAGACCGAGCAGACATCGAACAGGCCATCACATAGCCGCCGATCACGAAGAATACCTGAGTGAACCGCGCGTAGTTATGGAACCATTGCACCACGGTTCCAAGAATAGGTTCCGCATTCGTGCACAGTGGTGGATACAGTGCGAAGTGATGCAAGAGAATCATCACCGAAGCAAAAGCACGCAACCCATCGAGAAACAGCATGCGCTGACCAAATGGAATTTCTCTCGAAATAACCGATTTATGAACGTGTGACTCCACTCGCTTCAGTGACGCAGCGCGCAATAGAATTGGCAAGTTTTTCTAACAGCTGCGGCAACTTGAGCAGAAATGGCAGATGAAAATATCAATCCAAAAGGACTGATCCCCAATTTGATGAGAAAACGCGCGGAAATCGAGAAAATGTTGCGATGAAGCATCCGCACCAAGAAGATACGATCCCAAAAGACTTACGCTTGGATCAACCCTCTGACATGCAAAACCTGCCCCAACTTCCCCCCGATTTATCCCTTCTAACTCCAGAGGAGATCCGGCTTTTCACCACTCAAAATCCCTTTATTTATAAAGATTCGGCGTATTCTCGCTCAAGACATGCCCCCCAAAATCTTAGCTCAAAACTGATTGTATGCCTGGCAGTTTATTTCGTTCGGCTAGGTGCCGGTGTGCTTCGGTAAGCGCGGCCCAGACCTCTCGTGTTTCCAGCACGGTGGGATCGGTCAGTGGCAATCGAGGAAGGGTGGACATGAAAAGAAAACTGACATTTCTTTATGAAACCGGTGCCAACATGTAAAGAAAATCGAAAATTCTTTACGCTTAATGAAACTCGGATCACTCCACAGCCCACGTCCGTTGACAGAACCCCCTAGGTTCATGGCACGCGGACTCTTCATCACCGGCTTCACGATTTCCGAGGTGCTCGCCATTCAGCAGCGGGCGAAGGGATTCCTCATCAAGGGCAAGACTCTGTCCCACAAAACCTGCCCCAACTTTACCCCCGTTTTACCCCGGCTAAATCTAGAGGAGATCACTCCTTTCACCACTCCGAATCCCTTTATTTATATCGATTCAGCGTGTTTACGCTCAAGACATGAATACCCAAATCTTAGCTCAAAACTAATTGTATGCCTGGCAGTTTATTTACATACATCCCGTGCGCTCGCGGATACGGGTGATGTGGGTGCGGATCGTGGCTTCGCCTACGTCGAGTTTGTCCGCGATCTCCTTCACTGCGAGGCCGTCGCGGAGACCTTGAAGGACAATGATCTGGCGGGGCGATAGATCGGCGGGACGGCCGGATACGGGATCTTCTTCGAGTTCGCAACCGATGCTCTTGATACCATTATTTATGATTTGGGCGAGAGCTTCGGAGATGGAGCATTTCTTCAAAGTCGCTAATCTCTTCGCATGAAGGTTGAGCTTACGCTGAATGGAGAGCTGTGGCTTACTAGTGGGTGCGCCAACGTAAATTTTATTTTTTAAATCCGTGATCAATTTGGGCATATGCCTAAACCTAGTTCCGTCCGACCAAATTAAAAAAGTAGTGATTTGTAACAATAATAGTTACAAAGATTGAGGGGAAAAAAATAAACTGCCAGGCATACAATTAGTTTTGAGCTAAGATTTGGAAGTGCGTGTCTTGAGTGCGAACACGCTGAATCGATATGAATAAAGGGATTCGGAGTGGTGAAATGGGTGATCTCCTCTTCCACCCTGAAGCGTAAGGCTTTCATCAGACGCTGACTACCGCCCAGCCGCGCGACCACGCAAGCTTGAGCCGCATCCCGTAAAGCTCGCTTAGCGATTGGTCGTTCAGCACTTGCCGTTTCGCTCCATCGGCTAACACGCCACCATCCTTCAGCAGGATCACGCGGCTGATTTCCGGTAGGATCTCGCCGGGGTCGTGGGTGACTAGCGTCAGGGTCGCCCCACCGCTTGCGATCCTACGCAGCGTTTCTAAAAGATGCAGCCGCGCCGCGAAATCGAGCGCGGTTGATGGCTCGTCGAGCACCAGCGCCTCCGGGCGATGGACCAGCGCGCGGGCTATTAGGAAACGCCGTTTTTCACCAGAGGAAAGCTGGCCGAACTCCCGCCTCGCCAGCTCTGCGATGCCTACGTCCGCCATCGCCTTCGTAGCCATCGCTTTCTCGGCAGCACTGAAGCGCATGTCCCGCGTCCGCCCATAAGCACCACGAAACGCGGAAAGCACCACATCCGCCGCGATCTCGGCCGGATGGAACCGCTCCACCTCCTCGGGCATCACGATCCCGATCCGGTGTCGCAGCTGCTCAAGGCACCACAGCTCCTCGCCGAAAAGTCGGCATGAGGTTCCGGGGTTCGCCTCTGCCCGCAGCTCGCCGGTCATGAGTTTCAGCAAGCTACTCTTACCCGCGCCGTTTGCGCCGAGAATCGCCACGCTTTCGCCTATGCGCAGCGTGAGATCCAGCCCGCGCAGAGCCACCACATCCCCACGCCAGACCTTCGCGTTCGTGGTTTCGAAAAAGGGTGCATTCATCTTATTTTAGGCGCTTTTCCGATAAGCTCGGCAAAAATTTCCTATATCAGGATGTTAAGAAACCGCGCGCGGATTTCAAGGCATTAGGCGGCAAATAGGGTGGGTGTTATTTATGTCTCAGGGCGCACTCCGCGAGGGCGCGTGTGCTCCCCCCATCGACTTATTTGGCGACTAGGGCTCGAAGGCGTTGATCCGCGCCAAATCGTTCCCACGTCATCTCGTGTAGATCCGTGGATTGGGGAAAACTCTCCCCCGCAAGTGCTGGGAGCGTGCCGCCGCCACAAAGGATCGGCGCGTAGTAAATGACGACCTCGTCCACCAGCCCAGCGGCGAACATCGCGGCAGAGAGATTTCCGCCCGCCTCGATCATCACGGAAAGCACACCCCGCTCCCGAGCGAGTTCGCGCAGCGTTTCCTCATAACTACCGCTGCGGATCAGCGTCCTATCCTTCCATGTGTCAGTGAAAAGCGGCGCGTCGCCGGGCATGGATTCTGGCCGGTCTGTCAGCACCACCCGCCAGGGCTGGTTGCGCCCCTCGAGCAGTTCAGGAACGCGGATCGTCAGCGCCGGATGATCGCGACGAACCGTCTCACCGCTCGTCAGGATCGCATCCACCTCCGCCCGCAGCCTCTGCACATCCGCCCGCGATTCCGCGCCGCTCAACCACTGCCCCTCGCCCTCCGGCCTCGTGATACGCCCATCGAGCGACATCGCGCACTTCCAGATTACCCACGGCAAGCCCGTGCGCTGCACCTTCGCGAAGGGTCTTAGGATTTCCATGCACGCTTTTTCCAAAACCCCGGCCCGCACCTCGATCCCCGACTTTTTCAAAATAGCCTCCGCCGCGCCCGCATGCGCCGGGTTTGGATCTGCGCAACCATAGACCACCCGTGAAACGCCCGCCCGCACCAAGCCATCGGTGCAAGCCGGAGTCTTCCCGGTCGTCGAGCACGGCTCTAGCGTAACATATGCCGTTGCCCCCGCGAGGCAACCTTTCCCATGCAAAGCCTCCGCCATCGTCATCGCCTCCACCTCCGCGTGCGGTTGTCCGGCACGCCGATGCCAGCCTCCTCCGAGAAATTTCCCGTCCTTGACCAACACCGCACCCACCGGAGGGTTCGGCCCAGTGCGACCTACCCCTTTCCGCGCCTCACCGAGCGCCAAGGCCATCCAATCCTCATCCGTCATGCCTCGGAAAATGACCGCCCCCCTTCTCCAAGTCCAGCATGGTATCTCAAACGTCAGCGTTCGGCGCCGCAAAAGTAGCGGAGTGTTAAAGAGCCAGCAGCGCCGCGAGCTGCGACGTATCCTCCACGATCTTGTCTGCGCCGAGCAGGCGTTCGCGATCATGGTAGCCCCAAGTGACGGCGATGGAGGGCATGCC
>Ga0209444_10001043_pt1 | contig 15381 bp, 13 predicted proteins | sample LauGreFaBDMM15DN_2_FD_188215 | JGI IMG/M metagenome (GOLD analysis project Ga0209444, IMG submission 188215) | Freshwater lake microbial communities from Lake Michigan, USA - Fa13.BD.MM15.DN (SPAdes) (version 2) | ecosystem: Environmental > Aquatic > Freshwater > Lake | place: Lake Michigan...
GGCTCTGCGCCAGATCAAAATCTGTGACGGAAATGTCAGATCATTCACAAAACGAAGATACCGAGTTGCACGAGGGCGAACGCTTGCAGAAAATTCTTGCTGCGTTGGGTTGGGGCAGTCGAAGAGTGTGCGAAGATTTCATCAGTGAAGAAAGAGTGACGGTCAATGGCGAGATTGCCATTCTTGGTCGTCGCGTCGATCCGCTCGTCGATTTAATTTGTGTTGACGGTGCGCCAGTGGGGGCTCGTCCAGACTTTGTTTATTATTTGTTGAATAAGCCGAGGGGAGTCATCTCTACCGCAAGCGACCCACAAGGCCGTGAAACTGTCATCGATTTAGTGCCAAGTGAACCCCGCGTATTTTCCGTAGGGCGCTTAGATTTTGATACAGAGGGTCTCTTGTTACTCACCAACGATGGTGAGTTAACGCAGTTTCTAACGCATCCGAGTCAGGGTGTAGAGAAAGAATATTTAGTAATGCTTCACGGCTCACCACGTTTGTCCGATAAGGCATTGCGCAAATTACGCATTGGTGTTGATCTTGAAGATGGAGTTACTTCTCCAGCAAAGGTGAGCCAACGAAGTGACAACACGGTGACGGTTGTTATTCACGAAGGACGTAATCGCCAGGTGCGGCGAATGTTTGAGGCTGTTGGCGAGGAAGTAGAGCGTTTAGTGCGTGTTCGTATTGGTCCGCTAGTAGATAACAAACTGAAGCCAGGTGTGTGGCGTGACCTCACGCTTGCAGAGCGTAAAGCACTCAGTGAATTTATGTCGAAATCATCTCGGCGCTAGATACCCCAATCGCTAGAGTAGAGACGTGTCGGTACAACAAAGCATCAATATTGTGGGTCTCGGGCTCATTGGCGGCTCAATTGCTGCTCGGCTGACACAAGAAGGTTTTCGAGTGCAGGGAATTGACCCATTAGCGAGTCGACAAGATGAAGCACTCAAGATTGGTTATATTTCTTCAGTAGGCCTCGACGTCGATGCCCACATCACTTTTGTTTCTGTGCCTGTGTCTCAGCTAACCACCGAGGTCGAAGCAGCACTGCGGACAACCAGAGGAATGGTGACCGACGTCGGCAGCGTGAAGGCTCCTGTTGTACAGGCAATCTCAGATCCCCGTTTTATTGGTGGGCATCCCATGGCAGGTTCTGAGTTAGAAGGCATTCAAGGAGCCGACGCCGAACTTTTTGAAGGCGCTACCTGGATTCTCACTCCTACTGATTCCACTGACGACCGAGTTTTTGCTGAAGTCGCTTCCATTGTCCAACTCATGGGAGCAAACATTCTCGCAGTGACTGCAGAGCATCATGATCGACTCATTGCAGTGGTCAGCCATGTTCCGCATTTGGCGGCGGCAACTCTCATGAGTGTTGCCGATGCTCAGTCAGAAGAGCATGCCTCGGTGTTGCGAATGGCCGCAGGAGGCTTTCGCGATATGACCCGAATCGCATCGAGTAAGCCAGGCATCTGGCTCGACATCTGCCGGGAAAACCGAGCAGCTATTTTGGAAACACTCGATGACTTCATCTCCGAGTTAGGGCAATTGCGTACCATCATTGACGGTACACATACAGGTGAGCTTGAAATTTTTCTCACTAAGGCAAGAAAAGCCAGGTCGCATTTACCGGCTCGTGTTCGCTCTCTTGAAGACGTCGAAGAAGTTCGTATCCCTATTCCCGATCGCCCAGGTGCTGCCGCCGAGATATTCACACTCGCCGCAGCGCTCAATGTCAACTTGGCGAGTTTTGAAGTAGTGCATTCGGCTGAAGGAGAACGAGGAGTCGCCATCGTTCTTGTCGACAAATCGCAAGTGGAATTACTGCGTGGTGGTCTTATCGGTCGTGGCTTCAAGCCAGGTCGTTAGTGTGTCTCAACTTTTAGAAACAGCAAGCGGCCCGCTCAATTGTGTGGTCGAAGTTCCCGGCTCAAAGAGTATTGCTAATAGAGCACTCATCTGCGCGGCCCTAGCAGGTGCAGGCTCACGCATTACGAATGTTCCAGATGGCGACGATACCGGTGCAATGCTTGAAGCTTTACGTATTTTGGGTGTGGCTATTTCTCAAGACGAAGGAAACGTCAGTTTTACCTCGGCGCTTGACCTTGAAAATACTGAAGAACTGAGTGTTCATGCTGCTTTGGCCGGCACGTCATCACGCTTTCTCACGGCTCTCGGTGCGTTACGCAAGGGCAACACCTTGATCGATGGCTTTGAAGCATTGCGTCAGCGCCCAATGCAAGATCTACATGTTGCATTGCAGAAACTAGGTGCAACTGTAACCAGCGAACTCCGCAAGTATTCGCTTCCCGTCGTAGTGAACGGGGCTAGTGCGCATGGCGGTGAACTCACTTTGTCTAGTTCGGTCTCGAGTCAATTTTCCAGCGCTATTTTGCTCATTGCGCCCTATTTAAGCAGCGGTCTCAGTCTCAATATTGAAGGTGAGCGTGTTTCGGAGTCGTACGTCATGATGACTATTGGAGTAATGAGGGCATTTGGGGCAGATGTATCTATAGAAGCGCAAGAAGACACATTGTTGCGAATATGCGTTCAGCCTGGGAAATACGGCGCAGCTCAGTATTCCGTAGAACCCGATGCATCTTCGGCTTCGTATCCTCTTGCATCAGTCGCTATTTGTGGTGGCGAAGTTTTCATTCCAGCCATGAAGCAGGAATCTTTACAAGGTGATACCGGTTTCGTCTCTCTCATGGAGAAAATGGGTTGCGTCGCGCGTTGGGTCGATAATGGCGTGTACCTAGAACGAGATCCTCATGTAATGCTGCAAGGGCTCTCAGTAGATCTGAAAGACATGTCCGATTTGGTTCCCACCGTTGCAGCGGTTGCTCTGTTTGCACAAGGGGCCAGCACAATCACTGGAGTCGGTTTTATTCGTAATAAAGAGAGCGACAGGCTTGGCGACTTGGCCTCGGAGCTACACAAATGTGGTGCCGAGGTGAAAGTTCTTGATGATGGAATTGTCATCACCCCGCGCCCGCTTCGTGGCGCTGAACTTGCTACCCATCACGACCATCGCCTGGCGATGGCGTTTGGCTTGGTGGCTCTTCAGGTTCCCGAAGTTTTAATAGAAGACCCTGAAGTGGTGTCGAAGAGCTGGCCGATGTACTGGGAAATGCGCGAGCAAATGTTACGGTCGTGTCGTGAGTGATGAGTTAGCTAGTTCTTGGGTGGCACAGGCCGGGCCGAACGCCTCGGTCCAAGGGGCAAACATCGTGGTGGCCTTCGACTTCGACGGCACGCTCACCGTGCGAGACACAGTGTGGCCTTTCATAACGCTGTTGGTTCCCAGACGCAAAGTGCTCAAGGTTTTCGTATCCGGTCTTACTCGCAATCTACGTGCAGTGGTCACGCGCGATCGCGACTTCTTAAAACTAAATGTTCTCGCCAAATGTCTTGCTGGGTTACCGGTAGAAAAAGTGAACCTAATTGCCGAGAAATATGCGGATCATGTACTGAAGTATTGGATGCGATCCGATACTTGTGCGAGGTTGAGGTGGCACCAAAAGGCAGGCCACACAGTGGTCATCGTCTCCGCATCCTTCGAGAGTTATCTCGGCCCCTTAGCGCACAAAATCGGCGTAGAACATGTGCTCGCTTCGCGTTTGGATGTGCTTGCCGATTCCGCCGGTGATCATCACTTCAGCGGTAAATTGTTTGGTGAAAACTGCAGGGGAGTCGAGAAAGTTCAACGATTTCGAGAATGGTCGTCGGCTCAGCCAGGCTTGGTGTTTAGGTACGCCTACGGAGACTCTGCGGGAGATCAAGAGTTGCTGGATGCCTCCGGAGAAGCAATTTGGGTAAAACATGAAACCCTCCATCCTGCGCCTTGATTTTTTGTTCAAGCCGATTCCCTCTCGGTTACCGCACGGAAACTCCGAGCAGGTAGTAAATCTTCGTCGTACCATTCTTGATGCGCATCAAAAAGCCGTTGAGAATGGAGATCCTGTGTACATTGACCCCGTCACTCGACACAGCGTAATGACGGCCGCATTTCTGGCCTCGCGAGGAACATGTTGTACCAGTGGCTGTAGACATTGTCCGTACGAGAGCTAAGCGGCTACGTTTGTAGGGTCGCGCGGTGGAAGCCGCCTTATTCATCTAGGAGCAATTGTGTCGCAACAGCGAGAGATCCTCACTTGGGAAGGTTTCGGGGTCGCGTCACACGATCTCGCACTGAAAATTGCTGAGAGTGGCTATGAGCCCGACATGATTTTGGCTATTGCTCGAGGCGGTTTATTCCTCGCTGGAGCTCTCGGTTATTCACTCGCCGTTAAAAATACATACACCATGAACGTTGAGTTCTACACAGGCGTGAATCAGCGACTCGACATGCCGATGATTCTTCCACCTGTTCCTGATTTTGAAGAAGTGCGAGATGCCAAAATTTTGATTGTCGATGATGTTGCCGATACGGGCCATACTCTCAAGTTGGTCAACGAGTTTTGTAGTGGTCGTGTTGCTGAGTCACGTATCGCCGCCCTCTACGAGAAGTCCCACTCGGTTGTGCATTGTGACTACGTGTGGAAGAAAACAGATGAATGGATCAACTTTCCTTGGAGCGATCGCGAGCCAGTGGTCAAAAAAGCAAATATGGTGCTCGACGCCTAAAGGCTCTTGAGTATCACTTGTGCGGCATTACGTCCGCTTGAACCCCAAACACCAGCGCCAGGAAATGTCGCAGCGCCTGTGATGTACAGATTCTTAATGGGCGTGGTGTAGCGCGACAATTCTGGCTGCTGTGAGAAGAAAATCGACATTGGGCCTCCAGCAAAACTCGTTGCGTGACCCTGTGGAAGGAAGAACTCAGTTTCGTAATGCGCAGGAGTTTTCACTCGCCATGCCGAAATTCTGGGGGTGAGTGGTTCTGTCAGCAAAGTGTCATAAAGCGATAACCAGCGTGTCGGTTCGTCTAGTGATTCCCATCCATTAACGAAGTTGTAGGGCGTGAAGAGCGCTTCCAAACTCAAAATGTTTGTTCCTGGCGCGGCGAGTGTGGAGTCGGAGAAAGTTGGTGTATTTGCAAGAAATGCGGGCTTCGCAAGGATCTGTCCGTTGGTCATCATGGTGTGTCCATCATGAAGGTCTTGCGTGTTCGGTGCGATCACAAAAGTGCAGCCTTCATTATTGGCGAGAAGATTTTGGTAACGGTCGTGTTGAAGAGCCTTGTATTGAACATCCCCGTGAAAAACTGCATCGATCTTTGATTCGTACCCTTGTGATTGTGGGGTATTGCGCCAGCGTTCAATAAATGAGTGGGCTGATGAGGGAGCTCCTTTGAGCCACTTTACAAAAGTGTCATGTGGGTTACATGCGGAAATAACGGTTTGGCTGTGAATAACGCGACCATCTGACAATTCAATTCCATAAAGCTTTTGATCTTCACAAAGAATGGCTGAGACAGGTGAAGACAAAAGTAATTCTCCGCCAAATGATTGGTAGGCCTTCAGAAGTGCCATCGGAAGAGCACCGCTGCCGCCGACGGGGCGCCCCACTTGTGCTGAGTGTCGCATTGCAAGGGTGATGGCGCCGAGCCCGGTATGCGGTGTGTGCGGTGAAACCCCCCAAACAGTCGGACCCTCAACAAGCGCGGGTCCAATGATTTCGGGCGCGGAGAAATAACTTTCCAACACTTCTGCGGCCGATGAACGACTCCATTGCAACAAGCGTGCAAGCCCACGGCCGCCACGACGTGCGCTATTGGATACGAGCTTTCTCCGTGAAGGTACGTTGTTCGCGTTATCCAAAATGAGCGATATAACAGGAAGGGCATCTGTGACGTATCTCCTATAGTTGCCCACTTCATGCGGCAGTACTTGCGATAGGGCATCGCACGTTTGGTCGAGATCATGGAATGATGGCCACCACAAGTCGCTATGCCATGACCCATTGATTTGTGCAGGATCTATGTCTATGTACTTCAAACCATGTTGGTCGAGATGAAGCTCTTCAATGAGCGGATTGGTACGAACGGCAAGATGGTCACAGTTGCATATATTGATGCTGCAGCCGGCAAAGGTGTCGCTCGCTGCGGTACCTCCTACGTCGTGGCGCGCTTCAACAAGCAAAGTCTTCAAGCCTGCTTGGGCTAAATAGGCCGCAGTGGTGAGCCCGTTGTGCCCTGCACCAATAATGATGGCGTCGTAGGAATCTTGAAGCATTCCGTTAGTTGAGAGCTGCATCATGAAGTTTGTCAATCTTTTTCGTGTACTTTTGAGGAATGACTTCTGCAAACATTTCTACCTCGAGACTCATTGGAAATTTGCGTGCACCGCAAATTGCACACGCTCTGAATAATACGGCAATTATTGTGCAGCCGCTTGGTGCTATTGAACAGCATGGTCCACATCTTCCGCTCAATACCGATCTGGTCATTGCCGATGCAGTAGCTAGCGCTGCTGTCGAAAAAATTGGCGAAGATCTCAATGTGTGGCTCTTGCCGCCTTTGGCCTTTACGAAATCCAATGAACATGCCTGGAGCCCAGGAACAATTTGGCTCACAGCCGACACGCTATTACGCGTACTCGACGACATCGGTCGCTGTATCGCCAAGACGGGGGTCGAGCGTCTCGTCTTTCTGAATGGGCACGGTGGCAATAGCTCTCTCGTGTCTGTCGCAAACCGTGAACTGCGGCTCAAATATGGTTTAAAAACTTTTCTGGCTCACCCGGGGGTCCCTGCAGATCAGGGTGGGTTATCGCCAGCCAATGAATTGGGTATGGGAGTGCACGCCGGCACCGATGAAACATCCATCATGTTGTATTTGCGGCCTGACCTAGTCGATATGGCACTGGCTGTTCGGCGGATTCCTGAAAAAATGGCGCAGAATCAACACGTTAAATTTGGTGGATCTGTTTCCTTCGGCTGGTTGTCAAATGACTTCAATGATGAAGGTTTCGTTGGAGACCCAACGGTCGCTAATGCTGAACTTGGTAAAACACTATTTGACGGCGCGGTAGACAACTTCTGCTCAGCCTTGAAGGAAATTGCGATATTTAACTTCGGGAAATAAATTTATATTTCCAATGTGTCGTGTATGAGCACTCCATTGCGAAACACGGTACGCGGTTGGTTAGCGAACGCAATGAATTCGCGTATCGACTCGGCAGGTGTGAGGATGAAGTTTGCGCCAGACCCCGCTGCAAGAAATGGCTGGTCTTTTGCTATGCATTCGTGAACCTTGCTGCTGACAGCCCAATAAGCGTCTTCGGGGAAATAGTGACCGGCAGAAACAAGTAGTGCAGCAGCTTCAAGAGGATCAGCGCGGCCCATTGGGTTGAAGGGGTCTTGGAGATTGTCGCCTCCAGCCATCACTGTGACCCCGGCTTCTCGTAGGGCTGAGAGCGCAGTGAGGGCTCGCGGCATTGCAGATTGGTGTTCGCGACCCTGTAGGAACAAATTCGTTTGAGGCAAGGTCACCACCGCAATATTGGCCTCAACTAGCAATTGCGCTACCTGCTTTTGCACTTTTTTAGTTTGCATGCCCAAACTCACACAATGTGAGGCGGTGACGCTGCATTTCGGAGCTTTTGCAATGACGCGCTTGGCGAGATCACGCAGGGAAAGCATGTCTGCGTTGAGGGTCTCGTCTACGTGCAAATCTAAATTGCAATCGAGATCTTTTGCGAGTGAGAGAAAAACTTTGTTGGCGCCTGTGGGATCATCGTCGAGATGAGGGCAACCCCCAATGAGGTCAGCGCCATCGGCACGTGCGCGCTCGGCAAGAATGCGACTTGGCTCACCCATTTTCCCGGTTAATGGCCATTGGATCAGTGCGCAGATTTCAATGTCACAAATGTCTTGAAAATTGTTGGCCACTTGGCGTAGGGCTCGTACCTGCAATGTTGAACCATCAAATGTGTCGGCGTGGGTTCGTATTCGTGTGACGCCATTTTTTACATAGATCTTGATTGCACGCGATGCTCGCTCAACGATGTCGTCAAATGTCAGCGTGTGCGCATTATCCTGAACTGCGTGAATGGCGCCCATGAGGTCGCCAGTTGGGTTATGAATTCGTTCAGCGAGGAAAGCTTTGTCGAGGTGTGCGTGTGGCTCGGCAAGGGCGGGGAGCAACAGTTGGCCCTTGGCGTCAAAGTCAGCGTCATTGGTTAGGGCTGTTGCATCACGTGTTTCTGTTTTTTCTACAGTGCCATCTTTCAGATATACGTCAACACGATTACCGTTTGGAAGGCGAGCATTACGAATGATCTGAGTGGACATGCGCGCAGGGTCTATTTCAAGGGTCCTGGAGTTGTTGTGGGTCGGCGGTCCATCTTTTCTCCGAGTCGCGGCATTACCTCTTCGGCAACCAAGTGCATCTGCTCATTCATCTCTTCGCGGCTTAAGCCAGGGAAGTCGAAGAAAATACAGAGATGCTTCAAATCGAGAAGGTCTCGCCAAAAGCCCAGTGTGTCAACAGCGTCATCGATGGAGCCGACAATTTGAATTTTCTGCTCCACTGACTGTTCAACAGTGGGGTTGAAGTCGAAAGGAACCTTTGAACCATCAGGGTTTCGGTACGAACTGAATCGGCCGTAGGGCGAAAGGAATTTAGTAAATTCATCGTGTCCGGGCCGACCGCGTCGCATGGCTGCTTCGCGTGTTTTGCCAATGTGCATATTCATCACCAAACATCTGTCTTCGCCTGGAGCAACTGGGTTGCCCATCTCCTCGCGAATTTCTGCGAAACGGTCCCACTTTTGTTTTTGACTCTCTGCATTTTGCAGCCAATACACAGCCTTGTGGCCAGCGCGTGGAACATACTCAATGGTTTCTGGTGAAGTGACCGGTTGGTAAATGTCGACGATGCGCTGTGGCTTCGGTATCAAAGTGAGGTCATTCACCATTGAGCCACGGTCTGGAATTCCGTCGGCGGGGAAGACAAAGTGTTTTCCGCGGTAAGAAAACCGTTCTTCGTACCATGCGAGTTTGATGACTTCCATCGCTTCTTCGAATGTCTCGCGGTTAATGCGGTCATGCTCGGCAGACATTGCGTTGTCGCCCGATGCGACAACTGTTCCAAGGCTCCATGCCTCGCGAGGAACTGTTCCACGACCAACCCCTATTTCCATACGGCCGCCCGTGATGATGTCGGCTAAGGCGAAGTCTTCGGCTAATCGCAAAGGGTGCCACTGCGGAACCACATTGAACATCTGTCCTAAGCGCAGGTCTTTGGTGAGTCCGGCAAGATGCATGCCAAACAAAATGAGGTTAGGAAGCACCTCGTAGCCTTCGAACTGGAAGTGGTGTTCGGTGAGCCACATGGTGTCGTAGCCCAATGCATCGGCAGTTTTCGACCAATCAACAAGGTTTTTATAACACTCAACTACTGCGTCGTTGTCGTATCTGCGACTTGTGGGGGAGATGCTGGGGTCACCGGCATCTGGCATGGGAACTGTGCAGAAAAAGTTGGTATCGACGCGCATGAAGACAATCTACTCAACCCATTCCAGCCGTGCGTACGCCTACCGGCATGAAGCGTTTCTATTTCGTAAAGTTATTGTTTCGCCAGGAATTCCGCTTGATGAGGACGTCTTTTAAAACTGCTGGTTTGTCGGTCATGATGCCGTCTGCGCCGTTGTCCAGAAGCTCATTCATTTGTAGTGGATCATCGATAGTCCAATAATGAACACAAAGCCCGCTGCGATGAGCAATGTCTATGAACCTCTCGGAACCCAGGGGTATCGGGCCTTGCTTGGGGGGAATTTGTGCGGCATGGATTCCGGGAGGAAAGCGCAAGGGCCTTCCTGCAGCTACAGCGAGAAGAAGGCGCGCGACGCCCCGTGGTCCGAGCGAGGTGGCGTATTGCGGTCCCAATTGTTCCCGCAACTGGCGCAGGCGACGATCGCTGAAGGCGCCCAAACACACACGTTCTGCAACGTTGTTCGTCTTGAGTGTGTCTACTAGTGGAGCAAGTGCCGAGTCGCTTTTACAGTCAATGTTCCAACGCGCTTCTGGCCACAACGTGAAAAGTTCCTGGAGAGTAGGGATGTGTTCTGTGCCCTCTACTTTGACTTCTCGAATTTGGTCATAAGTGAGTTCGCTGATTTTCCCAGGGTGGTTGCAGGTGCGTTGCAAGTTGTCGTCATGAAATGCGAGCAGCACTCCATCGCTGGTGGCGTGCACGTCGGTTTCTAAATAGGTATAACCCAAGTCGATTGCCATCTGAAATGCCGACACCGTATTTTCAGGGGCATCGCTGGCGCCACCTCGGTGTGCAAAGGCGTGAGAGGCGCCCCACGAAAAGAACGAGTGTGGCGAGGTCACTAGATTGACCGGCCAGCAGCTTGCCAGTATTCATCTTTGAGAAGCTTTTTGTAAAGTTTCCCGGTGGGGTGGCGAGGTAGTTCGGGTCGAAAATCGACGCTACGTGGACACTTCAAGTCGGCTAACTGGCTCTTGCAAAAAATGATGAGTTCCTTGGCAAGAGCCTCTGCCTCGGCGGCATTCGCAGGCATGACGTCTGGTTGTACAACGGCTTTTACTTCTTCGCCGAATTCATCGTTGGGTACACCAAAGACCGCAACATCTACAACGCGAGTGTGGTTGATGAGAACGTTTTCAGATTCCTGAGGGTAAATATTTACTCCACCTGAAATGATCATGAAAGCTTTTCTGTCAGTGAGAAACAAGAAGTTGTCTGCATCTAAGTAGCCGACATCGCCGAGAGTAGACCAACCGCGCCCTTGTGGGTCTCGCGATGACTTCGTTTTCTCTGGGTCGTTGTGATATTCGAATTGTGTTTGACTCTCAAAGAAAATTGTTCCCGACTCGCCTTGAGGCTGTTCATTTCCTTCTTCGTCGCAAATATGTATGACGCCTTGGATGGATGTGCCAACGGTGCCGGGGTGGGCAAGCCACATTTCTGAGCTGCAATAAACAAAACCGTTTCCTTCAGTACCTGCGTAGTACTCGTGAATGACGGGACCCCACCACTCAATCATTTGTTTCTTCACTTGAACGGGGCAAGGTGCAGCTGCATGTATTGCAACTTGCAAAGAGGAGAGGTTGTAGCGCTGGCGTGCTTCTGCAGGCAACTTCAGCATTCTGACAAACATGGTGGGAACAAGTTGGCTATGAGTGATGTGGTACTTCTCGACGTAACGCAAATACTCTTCGGCATCAAAATGTTCCATGATGACCGACGTAGCTCCCAAGAACATCGTTGCAAGGTTGAAGCGAAGTGGTGCTGCGTGGTACAGCGGCGCGGGCGAGAGGTACACCGCATCTGGAGTCATGGCAAAAAGAATTTGTGCAAGGTTTGCCACACCATTTTGCGCAGTGAGTTCGGTTCGCGGCAGAACACCTTTCACGCCCTTTGGGCGCCCTGTTGTGCCACTTGAATACAGCATGTCCATTCCGCTGATGCGCTCGGCAAGTGGTTCGGTGCTGTGCTGTTGAACAGCTGTTTCGTAAGAGTCGAACCCGGGAATTGTTCCGTCGAGCATCAGGCGTAGCGCAGCGTGGGGAATGCCATGAATAATTTCTGCCGCTTGATCTGACTTGTACTTCGAGGTGATGTAGCCCTTGGCGCCGCAGTCATTCACAATGTACGAGAGCTCATCGCTGGTGAGCCTGCTCGAACATGCAGTGTAAATGAGCCCTGCGTAGTGGCAGCCCCAGATGACTTCGAAGAAACGTGGGTGGTTCTCCATGCAAATGGCGATGTGGTCTCCGACTTCAAAACCACTTGCACGTAAGAGGTTCGCTAACCGGTTTGCGGCATCATCGAGTTCCTTGTAGGTGACTACTTCACCTGTAGAGGCCATGATGTAGGCAGGTTTGTTGGGGGTTGATTGGGCAAAATCTCCTGGGAACATCCTCCCAAAGTAGCCGATTCTCTATTCGCGGCTTCGTTTAGCAGCGGCCCTGACCGTGCGGTAACTTATTGGCATGACCAGCACAGCATTAGTCTCCGAAGAACTCCTCGTCACTCAGCTTGTCGAGCAATTACTCAGTGAATTCCCACCAAGTTCTACCGATGCGTTGACCTTTTTGGGCGCGCAGTTCGATCTTGGTCTCGCTTGGGTGCAGTTCCCCGTTGGTCATGGCGGTCTCGGGCTGTCGCCGCGCTATCAGAAAATTGTGAATGAACGCACTGGGCAAGCCGGCGCTCCTAATCCGTATTACCGCAACCCCATTGGTTACGGCATGTGCGGCCCCACTGTTGTTGAGTGGGGCAGTGAAGAACAAAAGAAGAGGTACCTCCGCCCACTGTTCACAGGCGAAGAAGTTTGGTGCCAGCTCTTTTCTGAGCCTGGTTCAGGTTCCGACTTTGCCGGTCTGTCTGCCAAGGGTGTGCGAGATGGTGAAGAGTGGATCGTTAATGGCCAAAAGGTGTGGACAACACTTGCGCACCTATCACGTTTCGGTTTGCTCGTTGTTCGTACCGATGCAGAGGCCGTAAAACATGCTGGTCTCACCGCTCTCGTTGTCGATATGCAAGCACCTGGAGTTGAAGTGCGTCCGTTGCGTCAAATGACCGGTGAGGCAGAATTCAATGAGGTGTACTTCACCGATGTACGTATTCCGCACTCCGAAATTTTGGGCGGGGCCGGCGATGGTTGGAGAGTAAGTCTCACGACCTTAATGAACGAGCGCGTATCTATCGGTGGGGCAGTTCCGCCGCGCGGAACGGGTGTCATTTCAGGTGCCGTGAAATTATGGAATGAATTGCCAAGCGATCGCAAAGATACAGCAACACGCGATGAGCTGATGAAGTTGTGGTCGCGAGCAGAAGTATTGCGCCTCACCAACATTCGCGCAGGTCAAATGCGCAAGGTTGGCGTGCCAGGTCCAGAAGGTTCCATTGGAAAAATGGAAAGCGCAAACCTCAACAAAGATGTTTATGAGTTCTGCATTCAACTAATGGGTGCCGATGGAATGTTGTACGGCTCGTACGAAATGGTTCGCCCCGAAACGGCGATGGGTTTCGAGTACATGCAAAAGGCATTCTTGCGTAGCCGTGCTAACTCAATTGAAGGTGGCACCACCGAGGTCATGAAGAACATTCTCGGTGAGCGTGTTCTTGGCCTGCCTGGTGATGTGCGAGTTGATCGCGATATTGCTTGGAGCAAGGTTCCGCGCAACTAAACAGCGCTCGACAACAAGATTCCTAAGTAAAAAATAACAATTGAACTCAGCAGCCCTACGGCTGCTCCAGCTGCTTTGACGCGCTTATCGGGTGAAGCGCTGTGAGCCACAGTTGCAATGGCTCCTATGGCAACGAGAACAATTTTAATTCCCAGTGTCACTTGGTACGAAGTATCGAGCGCTGTGATATCGGTGTCAAAAATACTCCAGAACCCAGTTACAACGAGCACCGCGAATGCAGGCCATGCAACGCGTGCAAAACCTTGTGCGGTGGTGGCCAACGCTTCAGGGTGCGATTTTCTGAGTTTGGGTACGAGCCCGCCAATAACAATTTGCCCCCCAACCCATACTGCGGCAGCCAACAGGTGAAGAAAAATTCGCAGGGAATCGAGGGTAGGGCTAATCATGGGGTGGCGTGCCGTCTTGTTGTCTTAATGCATCGAGAACATTGCTTGCAGCTGTTTTCCTATCGTCAATGTTGCGCCGTTGCGCATTGGGTACTCCGAGCATGGTGTAGCAGGCAGTTAAGGTGCTCGATTGCAACTCGCGGATGTTGCGAGGTGGAGGAAAATACTCATCTTCCTCTGTGACCCGTACTTCCTCAATACCATTTGTGGGACGGAGAAATTGCAGTACTTCCTCCACAAGTTCTTCTGGCGCAGATGCTCCGGCTGTCACACCTACCTGACCAAACAAATCGTGTGGAAGTTCGCTCGCACTATTGATGCGAAGGACTCGTTTACAACCTGAATCAATGGCTAGGCGTTCGAGAGCACGAGTGTTCGATGAGTTTGACGAACCAATGACAATAATGCTGTCGCAACGCTCGGCCATTTGCATGAGCGCGCTCTGACGGTTCGTTGTTGCGAAACAGAGGTCGCTGCGGCCAGGAGACCAAACATCGGCAAATCGGTTGCGCACTGCTAGAGCAACTCCCTCCCAATCGCGATGCGAAAGAGTGGTCTGTGCGAGGAGCGCTAAGGGCTGGTCGAAGTCTTGAAGGGCCATGACATCGGCAACGGTTTCCACCCGCGAAATAGATTGGGGAGCAACTGCCATAGTTCCTACAGCCTCTTCGTGACCTTCGTGACCCACATACACAATGTGGTAGCCCTTGGCCGAGCGCACTTTTACTTCGTGGTGCACCTTTGTAACAAGCGGACACACAGAGTCGACAACATAGCTTCCTCGTCGTCGGGCTTCTTGTACGACCTCTGGAGCCGACCCATGGGCAGACAACATAATGGGCATTCCGTTTGGCACTTCTGAAATATCGTCGACGAAAATGACCCCTAGGTCCGTGAAGCGTTCAACAACAAGCTGATTATGAACAATTTCGTGATAGCAGTAAACAGGAGCAGGGAATGTGCGCACCATCCAAGAAAGCGCCTTAATTGCCATTTCGACTCCAGCACAAAAACCGCGTGGAGCAGCGAGCAATACGCGCTCCACGCGTGACTCAGATGAAGCGACGCCTTGTGCTTCTTGTGGAGTAGGGGCCATATGCGTCCCACATTAGTTCGCTGAGGCGCAAGTAGCCTCTCTATGTGTCTGTTTCCACCGAACTCACCGCCCGTATTGTGGCTGTTCACCAAGGTTCTCCTGCCCAACAGGCAGGCGTACTCGTGGGCGATGTGGTTCAGAGCGTCAATGGGCAAGTAGTGCGCGACATTATTGAATGGCACCACGCTGTCGATGAAGCAACAATTTCCCTCGATATTGATCGAGATGGAATGCATTTTGAGTTTGATATTGAAAAGCGGGCTGGCGAACAGCTAGGGGTAGAAATTTCCAGCGCTGTATTCGACAGGGTGCAAACATGCGACAACCATTGTTCTTTCTGTTTTATTTATCAGTTACCTAAGAACCTGCGTAAGAGCCTCTACTTAAAAGATGACGATTATCGACTCAGCTTTCTGTTCGGTAACTTCACAACCCTGACACGTTTTACTGAAGCAGACCTCGAGCGAGTAATAGATCAAAAATTGTCACCGCTACACGTGAGCATTCATGTGAGCGATCCGTGGAAGCGCGCAGATATGTTGCGCAACGAGCGGGGGGCAGTCAGCCTGCGATGGCTAAAGGTCTTGCTTGAAAATGGAATAGCGGTTCGCGGGCAAATTGTGGTGTGCCCCGACCACAACAATGGTGAAGACCTCGAACGCACACTCATTGATGTTCTTGATCAGTATCCACTTCTTGAAGCTGTTGCGATTGTCCCTTTGGGGCTCAGTCAATTCAATCCAGAAGCTGAACTTCGGGTTCACACGT
>Ga0209444_10001051_pt1 | contig 15339 bp, 15 predicted proteins | sample LauGreFaBDMM15DN_2_FD_188215 | JGI IMG/M metagenome (GOLD analysis project Ga0209444, IMG submission 188215) | Freshwater lake microbial communities from Lake Michigan, USA - Fa13.BD.MM15.DN (SPAdes) (version 2) | ecosystem: Environmental > Aquatic > Freshwater > Lake | place: Lake Michigan...
ACCATAGGCTTTTGGACTGTGGTGCGTTTGCCATTCTCCTCGACCTCGAACTCATCGGTTTGATCGGGCAACTCAAAGGTCAAGCGGACTTTAGGTGTCCACTTCTCTTGGTTATCCCAATTGGTTTTCTGGTGGCCTAGGTCAACTAGGCTGTAGAGAACGCCTACAGTTGCTCCCGCTTCTGGTAGTTTGCGTTCTTGTTTTGCTGATTCACTTAATGTTAGTGCCATGTTATTTCTCCTTTATTTATTTGGGTTGTTTATGTTGGGGGTAAGTTCGTCAAAAGCTGGGGACTTAACGTAGTAGCCCTGCGCGATGGTTGCGGTCTTTGCATACTCGATAGTGACATTTGCAGGCGCGATCTGTCGAGCTAATTCACAGACGCTGTCAGCGGTCAGTATGACCAGCCATTCCTTGCGTCCGTTACGGCGGAAGAATACGGATGGGATCTTGCCATTCGGACAATCACGCTTGGATTGCTCCATCCACTCTTCGGGTTTGAGTGCTTGGCAACGCTTGCCCTCGATGTGGAAAGGAAAGTTCTCGCAGACCACATCACCGCTACCACCCTCTGGATTGCCTGCGAACTGTTGGCTACGGCGAGCCTTCTGCCATCCCTGCTCCCGCAGGTAGTTTGCTAATTCTCTCTCACCCGCTGCACCTTTAGCTCGACTATTGATTTTGCCCATCCATCGGGTTTAGCTGTCAACCCGCGATGGTGTCGATATATATTTTAATCTATTTTAGTTCCGCCAAGTCTTATTAGCTTTACTAATATCCTCATTAAATCGTCTAATCATTGCCATCATGGTCAGCTTCTCTACGATCTTCTTGTTTTTCTTGACCCAAGCCACAGCCTCATCAAAGGATTCTGCATCCTTCAGCCCTTCTTCAAATTTGGCCCAAGCCTCTTTCTCGTTCACAAGCTTTGGAATACACGCCAGTTCTGGCCTGTCGATGGGCAAAGTTTAGTTGTTATGCTTTTGCACTTGGCGATGGGCAACAACCAGAACAAATCATCGTTCATACCCCAGCAGGCAACGTAATCCACGCCACTGATAGCGCGCTTGGGGATATTAAATCCATTTCCACTACTGGTAGTGAAGCGGTACTTGGTGCGCCCAGGTTCTACAGTCTGCGCGGTCTTAACTTGGATGCGGAAGAACTTATTGTTCTTCTCTGCCACCACATCGTACCCCGCAAAATCCTCGTAAGGCGTAAGCACGTTGTACCCGCACCGTAGCAACGCGCCAGTGACGCGAGCTACCCCTACTGCTCCGACTTGGCGTGATGTTAATTTCATCCTTGACGGCTTTCGGTTTGTACTAGAGACTTTTCCCAATGAAAGCAATAATAACTATGACACTGACGGCGATGCTGATGGCATCGGTGATGGCGGAAGATGATGATGCTGACGCTGCTGATTTTGTGGGAGCAGTGTTAAAGCGCAATGGATTCTCATGTGGCCGAGGATGCGTAATATCAGAGAATGGTGGAATGGCTTATTCATCGTCATCTGGTAGGTCAATAATTTCAACTGAAGGTTTTTACTATAAGTCTGGAAGTAGTGTTGTTGGAAAAGATGCAACATTCATATCGAAGTCTAGGAATTTCTTTTATGGAACTTCCGCAACGATTAAGGCTGGTTCTGCCTATATGAATGGAGATGCTGTTTGGGTTGGATCTCAAGAAGAGGATAATGATTAAGCTCCAAATATTGCGAGCCTATTTCGTATTCTGTTTTCGAGTCCACCAATAAACTTCTTTCTGGCTGGGTTGCGTTGAGCCATTCGGTATTCGTCCTCAAGCTGGGCTTGGCTGGCTGCACGCATTAACGCCTTTGGCTCAACTTGGTTGATGGCCTGCAATGTTTTTGGACCTAATCCTCCGTCTACCGCTACCTTCTGCCCCAGCGTGTTCAATCCTTGCTGGATGTACTTCGTTGCACCGCCCATCCCGCGATTAAACGCGAGATCCTGTGCGAATGGTTGGACTTCTTGGGGGAGTTTAGAGACGAATGGGCTGGTGTACTCTTTGACGTACTGCGCCGCAGCCTGCGCTCTTTCTTGCGCTGGGAGCGATGAGATTCTTTTGAAGGCATCTGGATGATACTTGTCGTTAATACCCGCAACCTCAAAATTACCACCCATATCTCCTGCTGGCAATTTATAGACTTGCACGTTGCCCTGCTTGTCCTTCCTTGCCTCAAAATCAATCGTCTTTAACGCTGCTGTTTGTAGCGCATCTTGTTCTGGTTTTGTTTTCATAGGTTGCTGTTCCTCTATAAATTCAAGTGTTGGCTGTTCTGGCGTGGCTTGCGGCATTTGCTTGGCGTATTCTCTGGCCTTCTCAATCGGGGCTATCCTTCTTATCTCTTCTGGCACTGGCTCGTATCCAGTTCCAGTAAGTTCTCTTGCTACCATATCGTTTCTCAAGGAGACATCCTTGGATGGGTTTACTGAAAATTTCATTGCTTTTGGCCTCGCTTAATTTTTGACTCATTACGAATTAAAAATTCTTTTCTTGCGTCACTACCAACCTGAGAATACGCGCTCTTTAATGCCCTAACCTTATCCTCACTTCCAAGCCTCTTAAAGCCATCATCACCAAGCAATGCTTCAGCAGCAGCGCGGTTGGCTCGGCCTCTTATCTTTGAGTATTTTTCATACAACTCTGGAGACAGTCTGTACTTTTCGTTGCCAATCATAAATTGCTCCAAAGGCTTCGGTGGTATCACGTCTCCATTTTCAGTTTCCTTGAATAGTTTATAAATTGCCAAGGTGGTTTTATCGTATGTCGCTTCCCTTGACTTGGTGAAATCAAAGAAGTTGTACATTACTGGATCAGCACCTTCTGGTGTCTGCGGTATTTCCCTTCCCCATATATCAATCTTTCTTGGCAAATCCTCTGCATAGCCAGGAATCTTTCTCTTGAGTACTTCGCCAAATAAATTTAGTGTTCTTTCTGTCACATCCTCACCCTCAATGTCTTTAATCTTTATTTTCTCTGGCAATGAATCGCTCATAGCTCTTGAGACAGCACCAAGCGTATTTGGGAATGCTATTGAAGATACTGTTCCAAAGTAATTGGCAATCCACTTATCCATCCTGTCCCTCTTGCCATCCAGCATGGCCGAAAGAAGACTGTTTGTTCCCTTCAAAAAGCTTTGATTCATAGCAAAAGAAAGCGTTTCTGGAACAAGTGCAGTCAAAAATTCTGGACTTATAAATTCACCCTTGTCTGTTGCCTTACTTGCCTCATTCCAAGTTGCAAGCATTCCGCCAACAATCCCCATTTTCTCAAGATTCATAACGCGATCACCAAGCTGGAGGTCTGTCGAATCGCCTTCCGCAAATCTCTCCAGCGCGCTAAGGTTTATTGTTCGTGGAGGAAGCGTTTTGTATTGTATGTCCCTAGTCTTTTCGGAGTCTTCTGCCGACCCGCCAATCACCCCAGCGTCCGACAATGTTTTTGCAACTGCCCCTATGGTTAGGCTTGTTAATGTTTTTCCTATTGCCATGTGTACGCCTCTAGCGTCCTTGGATTGCATTGCTGGTATTCCCTTTGTAACGAGCGCATAACCAGGAAGCGAGTAATCAAGCATTTCATCGATCACATTTGCTGGTGTCTTTGCGTATGGGATAATTGTCTTCCCAAGAGTCCTCGCCAATCCAACCCTATTACCAAGGCCAAACATATTTGATACGCTCAAGGCTGCTCTTGATAGTGGTGTGTCTTGCTGGAACACGGCTTCTGCTGCCTCTTGTTCTATTTTTCCTAAAGCTTCCGCTGATGGAAGTCTTGTTGCTACGGAAATTTCTTTTCCAAGCTCTCTTTTCCCAATCGACTCAATTTGACTTCTAATGTCTTGTATTTTTGCTGAGTCAGTTGCTGTTGTTTTGGGTTTTGATAACAATTTTGAAAGCTCATTATTAAGAGATGAAATCTTGGATACTCTTTGAAGCTGTGCAGATTCAGCCAAAAGCCTTGCTTGAGCCATTCTTCTGAATGGAGTATCGCCAAGCTGAAGTAGGCGTAACATTGTTTCTGGCGGAACGCCAAGCACCGTTTCGGCGGCCAGTCTAGCCCTATCAAGCCCAGCCTGTCCCAATCCTTTCCATCCGTTGAGAACTGGCTGAGCCAAGCCAGATCCTGTCCAGAATTGTCTAAACGCTTGGGCTGGCTGGAATCCTCTTATTTTCTCTCCAGACAATAACCCTTCGGCACTGATGCCTCTTTTTAGACCAGCCAATCCTTCTCCGCCTCCACGAACAAATGCCTTAACTGTTTCCCCAACTCTTCTTGCTCCAGCCAAAGATATTGGTGAGGACACAGTTCTTTCTGCAACTGGAAGCCCAACTGATTTCTTGAATGCTCTTGCCACCTCTTGGCTTATAAACGCACCTTGTCTTCCCATTGTTCTAGGCAATGAACTTACCGCATTGCTCCAAAGATTTGTGACCAATGACAATGGAGCAAGAAGATTTCCTTGTATTACAGTTGGCAAAGTTTCGGCAAAAAACTTTTTTGGAACAAGTCTTGACTCAAAGTTCTGGAATCTAAACGCACTTTCAACAAATCTTTTCTCTGCTTGAATTGCTTTCTGTATGTCAACATCATCCAGCGTATTTCTTGCTCTTTCCGCAAGAGTTTCATAGGTTGACCTAGTTCTTGCTTGAAGCTTAAAAAGATTTCTGGCTTTTATAAGAAGAGGCTGAGTAAGGGTTCTTCCATTCTTATCAAGAAAAACGCTTAGTGTGGCAAGGTATCCATTTTGGGTTGCCGATGGAAGAGTCCTCATTGCTGCAACAGTTTGAGCAGCTTCTGTAGGTAGTTTTATTCTGGTCTTTGCAAGATCAATCAATGACTTGACATCATTCTGTTTTGATGCTCGGTTGATTAGTTCGGCATTGGCAACTACTTTTTGAGGAGCAGTTCCGCTTTCAAAAATTCCTCTTACAACATCATCGGACTCGTTTGCTAGGGCATCTTGCAATGCCTTCTGACCGAACTTTGCGTACTTTATATCCTCACTCTTTGCAAGCTGTTCGCGCACTTCTCTGTTAAGGAATGGATCTTTCACCATCTTTACTCCAGCTTGTCTATATCCAATTCCCTTTGGTGTGGCAGGCAATTCAATTGGCAATTCAACTGGAGCAACGCCTGCCCTTGCTGCTGCTTGCTCTGCCTTTGGAGCAACAGCCTCAACTGCCTTCGGCAAAGCACCCTCAACCGCTGGGGCAACAGCAGGAGCAACAGCTTCAGCAACTTGAGTGGCTGGGCGAGTTAATGCACCACGAACTCCTTTTGCTAACCCAACCAACCCTCCGCCAGTAGGCGTAAGAATGGATGCAGCCGTTGTGGTTATTGGATACTTCTCAACATCACGCTGTAATACTTCGCTGATGCGAGCCATGCGCTCTGGACCTAGCAACGCTTTACCAGCAGCCTCTTGACCCTTCTGGCCTGCAATAAATCCACCCACGCCAGCAATTGCTCCTGTTACTAACTTGGGAACAATGCCACCAGGAGTAAGAGCAGCAGCAGTTTCAGCAGCAACAGCACCAGTAGTTGCTGGGATTACTTGGCTTGCAACAGTGCGTGCAATTGCGCCTAGCCTGCTAGGTTCTTCTGGTTCAAGTTCAAATGAGTCAACATTGCCATCCTTGTCAGCCTCAAAGCGCACCACCTTGCCGTCCTTGTTTCTACCAATAGCAAACCCAACTCCAGTAGCCTTATCCGTTCCAGACGATACTGTTTCAATGCCCAGCCTCTGCGCTTCCTTGACTGCTGGGATTGCTGGTGTTTCGATAATGCCTTCAGCCAACGCCTGCGCTGTTGGCTTGTATCCTTCCGCTATCGTGCCATCTGGCCTGCGGATCGTACCCATCGCGTCCACAGCCTTGCCAGCCTCAATGGATGCTTGCTGTGGCGTTGCGCCAGCTTGTAGTTGACGCTGTGTTTCTTGCTGCAATACAGCTTCACGCTCTGGAGAGATAACATCCTCTGGCGCACCACCAGATGCCAAATAATCAGACTTGGTTAAATTGCCAGCTTCTTCTTGTGAAAGTGGAGCAAACTCTAAATCTTGTTCCTGCTCTGGAACGAACTCAAGCTCTGGCTCTATAGCCATTGCTTACTGCCTCGCTTGCAGTCTACCTGGTTTTCCGTTGATATAAATGAGTTGCCCAGGCTTTACGCCTGCCGCCTTTGCTTCTTGGAGGCTCTTAAAGTTCTTTGGTGCTTCTGGCTGTGCCTGTGCTTGGGCTGGAGTCCCTGGAGCAACTTGCGGTGCTGTTTGCGGCGTGGCCTGTAACGGCATTGCTTCAGATTGATAATCTGGAACATTCGTTTCCATCTGACCCGCCTGTCTGTTGAAGCCAAGTTCGGCCAGCTTGTTCCTATAGACACCAGCTTCAGTCTCTATATCTTTTAGGACATCAGCGCGTGGCTTTGCCCCAATCAATCCAAGCCCAGCTTCCATAGCAAATGTACGCTTATCGCCCTTTGCCATTTCAATCTCTTGCTTTACTTTATCTTTTTGTAATTTCTGAAGCCTGTCTGTAAGCTCTGCTCGCTGGGCTTCTACTTCTTCATTCTGCAAGCTTTGTTCATTACTAATATTAGATCCAATCCCAGCAAGATAAGGAGCAAACGCTGGATCTTGGCTTAATGCAGGAAGATCCTTTAGCTTTCCTTTAACCTTTAATCCGCCCTTCTCAAAACTAAAGTCAACATCTGGCTGTTCCTTGAGTGCCATTGCACGCTCTTCGAGGGCTTGCTTTCTCTGCGCTTCGGCTACGGCCTGCTTCTGAAGCTCGTCTTGGCGAAACATATTCATCAATTCTGGTACATCTAATACTGCCATAAATCTCCTTATATCTTGATTAAGTTGCCAAGGCCAGTAGCAATCTGACCAAACTGTTCAGCCCCACTTGGCTGCCTAGAAATTGCGCCAATCTGCGCACCATAGGTGCTTGCTCCGTAGTCAGCCTGCGAGCGATAAAGCTGGTTAAACGCATTGGTAAGCTGTACAGGAATCTGTTGGTCAACCGCCTGGAAGAAAGGCTGATATGTAGAAGGCTGTTGGTTAAAGCCGCCAGGTAGAGATTGATTGGCTTGGATGTAGTTCTGGAAAGCTCCCTGCTGTTGGGCTGTTCGCTGATTTGCAAGATTGTAGATGGAAGGTCCGCCACCAATAAAGTTAGCAGCTGCACCTAGTCTGTTTTGACGCAATGCGTCACGGAACGCTATATCAGCTTTGAGCGCATCACCACTTGATAAGCCAGATCCAAGGAAGTTCTGAGCTGCTCCGTAGCGTGCAAGCTTGCGTTGCTCGCCAGCAGAACCGATCTCTGCGGCTTCTTGCACTGCTGGTCCAAGGCCAAATATATTGCCACGGGCAGTCTGTGCGGCTCGGATAGATTGCTCGTAGCCACGCCGTTCTTCCGCACCAATGGTCGATCCAAGGCGAAGCTGATTAAGAGCCTCGTCCTCGATGGTCTGACGCAGTTGCTCAGTCTCTGGCGTGGTTGTAGGTCCAATTGGCTGAGTAGCCAATTGGCGATACTGTTGACCTAAGCCAACAGCGGTCTTGTAGGATTCTGGATCAATCTGATAAAGCTGTTGCGAAGCACGCTCTTCGGGCAATTGGGCAAAGGAACGGAATGCGGTAATTTCCTTTAGTCCTTCGGGGCTATCAATTGTAATAGGCTTGAAATTCTTTTGCATGTCCTGCGCCCCAGTAACTGCGCTGGTTACGCTCTTTAAGTCATCACTGAGTTGCTTGATGAATACATTGGATGAAGTCCTGCGAGCATCATTTGCTGGCAAGCCAGCAACAAGCTGATTTGCAGCATTAAGTCTTTCTTGAATGCCAGCGATCTGCGTATTACCGCGCTTGATGACATCGTCTAATTTCGATGATCTTGAATTGTTGTAATCATCGACGATCTGCTGATCGGACACTTGGAAGTTAAGCATTGTTCCTAGATCAGACGATCCGTAGTTGCGTGAAGCGGAAAGTTGTGCCAAGGCTTGATTGAATCCAGGCCCAGCAGGACCAGCAGCCCCGCCAGCCGTATAGCCAGACTCGCCACCAGTTAAGGCTTTGATTTGCTCAGCAAGTGAATTGTATGTTTTTTCTTGAGAAAGTTGCTGGTCTACTTTTGCTTGTAACGCATCAATTTGTGGCTGCGTTAATGCGCGAACTCTATTAGAAAATGCTTCTTCAGTTTTTTGGTTTATTATTGGGATTAAAGCTGACCCCTTCAGTATTTGTCTTCCCTCACCAGCTTTTACTTGTTCGTAATTATTCCGATCTGCAATTTGATAAATTCCTTCTGGACGAAGATAGTAGTTTGCTTCTGGGTTTATTGATGCTGTGTTTACTCCAGCAAGTCTTTCGTACATATATTAAGCCTTTAATTAAGTATTGCTTACGTTTTTTCCAATTGTGCCGTAGAAATCAAAAGGTCCTGGCTGACGGTTAAACGCCACATTCTCTTCTACCGAGCCGTAAGGACTCTGGCCGTAAAGCTGTGCAAACTGCCTAGTCATCTGATCGCCCAACCCGCGATTCAAGGCATACGCCTGTGGGCTTTGTTCATACGCCCTGCGTAACCCTTCCAGCGTCCTCTGCGGACCGTATTGACGTTCTAGCTGTAAGCCAGCCTGTATTCCAGATTGCTGATCTAATGCTGACAACTGGCGTTCCAATGCACGCTGTTGAGGCATATACTGCGCACGCAACCTGTTTTCAACAGCAGCCATTTCTGGCAATTTGCTGATGTATGTATTAACATTCTCGCGATATGCATCTGCATTAGCCTGCGCCACCGCTGCTGGATCGGGCGGAGGAGGCGGCGAAGGAATAGACGGTGATCCACCCACGGTGTTAAACCTTTGCCTTTCGCATAAATGTCATATAATCATAACTCCTTGGTTTGCCAGAACGATTAAAAGTGATCCGCTTGCGAGGACCAAAACGCTCCCAAAGGAGCAACAGCAAGCATCGTAAGGATTTAGCACCTTTTGATGAGATCGTCAAGTCAACAAAGACATTCTCACCATCTTCGCTATGCACATAATGATTAGGCTCTTGCCCATCCTTTAGACACCTAGCCAAAGCCACGCCTGCAATGCCGTCCTTATCCTTAACAATCCCAACCATGCCCTGCTTCTCGAACCAGCCATACCAATCGGCCAGATTAGGCCACATAGCCTCTGGAACGCTGCTTTGCTCAATATACTCAATAGCCGTCATATCGTTTGCTGGATTAGGATTGTATCTGGATTTGCCGCAGCCGTGATCTGGCGGATCGCCATCTTGTTTGCTGGGGTAGAAATCTTGATGTTAAGCAAACGCCACTTCTCGTACTTGCGCAGGTCGCTGGCAAGCTTCTTTTTGACTGATGTTGGGAGGACTGCTGGAAGCGTGAATGGGAGAGTTAGAACTGAGCTTGCAATATTTATGTTGGACGCAACGTCAATGTCGCCAACGTCAATGTCGCGCTGGATTGCAATAGTGGCATCGGATGAAAAGGAGTTGTCAAAGATGACCTCGAAATGCGAGCCGTATTTTAGCGAAAATGGATCTCCAAAATTAAAATCCTTTGTACGCACATAAGACTGGTAATCAGTTCCAGCGTCCTGATAATCTGCGGACGTAGTGCCAGCGGGAGACTTGTAGCCAGCATACTTCTCGATTATGCCATTGGTCTTCTTGAACATCGCCCTAGAGCCTTCTTGATTAAAGTTCGTAAGCGTGAACTGCATAACCTGCGGAGTCCAAGTTCCCTCGAATGCGTTTAACGCCGTGTTGTAAACCAAGAGCGTGTCGTTGTAATCGTTTGATCCAGTAGGTATGGCGAGGAAGTAACGGTTATCGTAGTAGATTGCTGTAGCCACCCTAATAGAATCCGTGTTGATGCTCTGGATCACATCCTTGACAACCTCTGAAATAGGTATTCCAACTGAACTGAAATCGTCTGCCGCAGATCGAACTAGCGATCTGATTCCGTTGTCGGATAGGAATAGAATGTCGCTGCTCACTTGCACAGCAGTTCCAGTCGCCACGCATCCAGTGTTGTTTGAAATGATGGAAACAATCCAATCCGCACCAGAAGTGGCATCGCTAGGAATGTCAACTTGGAACACTCTGCGCTTCTTAAATACGATCAGCCTATTCTTGTAATAAGGAACAACTGCCGTAATTGCATCGCCATCATCGCCGTTGACAACGATGCTGTTGGTCGATGCCCACACCGAAGGATCAAGAATGTCGGAGGCATAAAGCGTGTTTCTGTTTGCACCAGAGCCAACGCCAAACAATCTATTTTCAGCGTTGACCAAAATCCTAATACCCGCTGGAGGCGCGCTGACTGTTGCTGTGGCCGTAGCACCAGAGCCATTCCCAATGATTGTAACGGTGGGTGCAGTTGTGTAACCAGATCCACCATTAACAACCGTAACGCCAGTAACAGCCCCACCAGCGACAAGTGTGATTAACTCTGGCATTGTCCCGCCAAGCGTAGGACCAGTAATGATTGCTGTTGCGCTGGTATAACCGCTACCAGCCGTCGTTACCGTAATCGCCCTAACCTTGCCACCCTGCCTTTCAACCGCAGTTCCATCCCAAAAATGCAGGTCGCTATCGGAATCAGATAGAAACATCTTGTCAACAAACTGTGCAAAAGATACCTCAATGTCTTCTGCCACGCTGTAGCCGTCTCGCCATTGGCTGGTTGCCGCTGTCCAGGTTATGTTTGTATTATTCCATTGTTGATACCCAATGTGGACTGTTGCACTTCCGCTTGATTCAATGCTGTAAAATTTACCACCAGTAACAGTCAGCAATTGCTGGTATGCTGACGTTTCATAGTATCGCATTCCGCCAACGGAAGTTGCCGAGCTGGTTGCGCCAGTTGCAAAGCTTGTCGCACCTACGCGAGTCTCAAGATTACCCTTTGGTGAAAGGGTCATATTGTACAACTCTTGTACTTGGTTCTCGGCTAGTAGGTCAGATTGAAGGCCGCTGGCTTGACCGCCAGTAAAATTGCGTATTCCGTCAAAGGACAGAACATCGTCCAAGTTGTCGCTGTATAAAGGCATTGTGCCTCCTTTAAGCCGAGAACATTTCTTCTATGGTTAGCTCACCTAAACTTTGCGGAGTGATCTGCTTCACTCCACCAACTTGGCTCAACTCGTAGTTAGCCATAGCTGCAAGATCAATATTAGCAGTCTGCGTGATGGCCTGCGCCTTGGCATACTGCCGTTCACGCTCAAGTGCGTCAGAATGCGTCAAGGCTAGAACCAAGTGATGAACGTGGGGTAGGCGAAGTTCGTCATCCAGCGCGGCTTGCGATGGAGGAAAGTCAACGATGATGTTTGTGCGAGTAAGGCACTTTAGCTTCTCCACTACACGCAATGGGATTGTGCCAGATGTGGCAAGCCTTGGGTAAAGGTTTAGCTGTGCAACGCCACTGCTGTTACGGCCAGTAAAATGATAAGTATCTGGATCTCCAGTGCGAGCATCGTCAAGCAAGCCTGGGTCTTGGCTTACAATCGTTGCTAGGTCAATCGGATCAACCTCTGCATCGTTGTAGGCTACCGATAGAGGAGTCTCGACATTTGTGCCTAGCGTGATCTGCCTGTTTGTGCCAACTGAATAGGTTGAGTTGGTTACAGTCTCACGCCAAGGCGCAAAGTCCCATACACGCCGATAGGCTAGGCTTGCTGCCTTCTGTAAGAAGGTAAGCGTATCCGAGTCGGTCTTTCCAACCTTCTCGCCAGCGTACTGAGCGATTTCAGTTAGGGTCATTTATCCCTCGCTGGATTCGTCAGCAGGAAGCGGAGTGTTGCCTTCGGCAAGCCATTTGAGATAGGCTTGATAGTCGGTGTTGGCAGGATCGAATGGAATGAATGCGTTGTCAGCAATCCTAATAACTGTTTTAACCTCGCCTGTAATATAATCCTTGTAAAGTTTATACATATTTTATAACTCGCTATTTGCTATCATTGTGCTAATCGCAAGGACTCCGTTTGCATCAGCAGTTCCAATTACCCTGCAAGTATCTGCTGTTGCTGAAAAACTTAGACTTGAACCAGCCAATATTGTTCCGCTTACGGCTGTCGGCGTTGCTCTCATATTTGTTCTGAAAACAATTGGCATCACAGTTGTAGATGCGTTTGTAGCTCTTCCACCTATTGTTAAGTTAAGGTCAGAAAAGACTTGGTAATACCTCTGACACAAAGCCAACTCCGTACCAATCGGCCTGCGCTCAAACTCGGTTGCGGTTGAGCCTGCTTCGAGTTGGACGTTGTCAATCGTCCAAGTCCCGCTGGTTTGCGCTCCAACTGTGAATACGATTTCAATTCCAGTAGTAGCGGCTGAAGGAACTGAGATTTGTGCGCTGTAGGTTGCAAGGCTAGATGTAACAGTAAATGTTCCAGTGGCAATCTGTGTGCGAGTTGGGCTGGCAAGTGTTCCAAACGCATCAGCAGTGCTGGCATAGAATGCAGTCCAGGTAACTGTGGTTAGAAGACTATTTGCAAGTTGGACTGACAGGGTAGCTGTTGAGCCAGCAAGATCAATTGTATTAGTAGCCTCAAGCCTTGTTCCAAAACCAATCGCTGTAACAGATGCCGCGCCAGTAAACCGATAGGCAAACTCGTTTGGAGTAGTTCCAGCAACACGCTGACCAGTTACATTAGCACCAGTGCAGTATCCATAAAAACGATCTACCGAGTAAGCTAGGGCAGCAGCAGCAGTAAAGGTCTGACTCGCCCCAGCATTCCTCTGATCAATCCGCATATCGCCATTGATGATGCGATTGCGGAAGCCAATCGCAGGACGAGTGTTCTGCGTTGATCCATCATTGAAAGTAATTCCGTTAGTTGCGTTAAATGTGATTGGCATAATTATCCTTCGTACATGATGTTGATTGTACCATCGTCAAAAGTGTCAGTGCCGTTGACTGTGGTGATACGAACACGGTCAAGAACACCAGAGAGATTAACGCCGCCACCAAAAGTGGCAACGCGCAAAGCATCGTTTACATACAACACACCAGATGCAACCCAAGTATTTCCAGTGATTTTTGTAAAAATCACATGACCGTATGCAGTGCTTGCCGCAGTGCCAGTATAGCCTCCGCTAGATATTCCGTTTGTAGTGTTAGCACCAGCTCCGTTTGTGGTGTTTATAACGTTTACCGAAACGCTTGCCGCGCCAGAGTTATATCCTGTGGTGGCAAAACTACCACTCCCAACTTGGAACAGGAATGCTGATGTGCCGCTTAAACTCACACCATTAAGCATCACCGTCACCCGCTTCGCCCAACTCGGAATACTGGTAAAATCAACTGCCGTTCCACTGGTAGGGGTTTGAGCAGTAGCAAGCGTAATTGCACCTCCGTTTGTAAGAGCAACCTCACCAGAAGAATTTACAGTCAGAATATCTTGAGTAGTCGCACCACTATTACCCCTCGCCAGCTTAATCGTGCCATCGGGTGAGGATGGGACGGAAAGTGTAAAGTTGTTTGTTCCAGTTGTTGACTGGCCGATTTGAACTGAGTTGGCTTTTAAGAGGCTCATAATTATCCTTCGTACATGATGTTGATTGAACCAGCATCGAATGTGTCTGTTCCGTTAACGGTAGTGATGCGGATGCGGTCAAGTGCGCCAGAGAGTGTGATAGAGCCACCGCTTATACATCCCGATTCGCCACCAGCTGCGCCAAGATTAAGGGAACAAACCCAAATGTTTCCGCTTACAAGAGTCCAGGCGGCTTGCCCGCTATACGTTGCACCTGCGGTTGTATTGTTAGGGCTAACTCCAGCAGTAAATGACGCAGCACTAATCGTGGAGCCACCATACCTCATCCCACCGCCCGAATATCCAGTTGTAACAATGCCAGTACTTGTTCCTGCTTGAAGCAGAAACGCACTAGATCCACTTAAACTCACTTCATTAAACATCACCGTAATCCGCTTCACCCAACTAGGAATGCCAGTAAAGTCAATTGCTGTACCGCTTGTAGATGCTTGAGCAGTAGCAAGGGTCAATGGTTGAGCCAACTTCGCAGTCGTAACTGCGCTGCCAGCAATCTCGGCAGTTGTAATACAATCATCTGGCAATCCGCCTGCTGAGATTCCAGTAATCGTGCCAGTTCCTGTGATTGCAATAGGCATATTAAACCACCGTCCAGACGCTTCCGTCTTGCACTGTTACAGTGCCAGTACCAATTGTGATTGGCCCTGCGGATACTGCGTTTTTGTTTGTTGAGATTGTGTATGAGGTAGTCACGGTTATATCGTTCTCCCAAAAGATTTTATCTGTTCCGCCACCCTTCGCGCCAGCAGCAGCGGCAACAGTTGACATTGTAGTAACTCTTCCCTTTGAGTCAACTGAGATGATCGGCACGGATTCATTCCCGCCATAAGTGCCAAGGGTAACGCCACTTGTTGAAAGAGTACCAGTTCCGCTGCTGATGGTAAAATCACCAGCTAAGGTTGTGGTTAATCTTGTGATTGTTGCAGTGCTTGCTGATAGAACGCTTCCATTGGCAGTTCCGTAGGAAAGATTGAATGTTCCAGAAGTTAAAGCGTCATCAAAAAGATTCTGAACTGTTACCTTCCGTGGGGCTAGAGAAGAGTCAACGCTGTCTGGAGCAATGAGAAGCAAGTCAGCCGTACCAATGGTTGTAATCTCCTGCTGGTTCTTGATGATCGCAGAATTGACAAGCGCGGTATCAATTAGGTTGTGCAGGCCAGCCGCAGTAACCGTACCGTTGGTGGAGAAGGTCTGCTGACGATTGATTATGTTTGCCATATTAAGCTGTAAACCTCAGTGCGGTTGCAAAGATTGTTCCTGCTGGAATTGTCCCAGCGGTTGTGCCTTTTCCGATTATGTTGTATTCGACAACATCCGTTGCTATGGGAAAGAAGTTTGTTGCAATTAAAGCACCAGTGCCAGTGGTTGATCCAAGGCTGTCAATTGAAGCAATCACAATGTCTCCAAGCTGACATGGCAACCCAAATGTGCCAGTTGTAGTGTCATTGGCAGCGTGTGTCAGAACTGTCCCGCCAGAGAAGGCAAACGTGCCATAGGAAACATTTGTTATTTTTGGACCAGCTAGACCGCCAATCTCCAGTGTGCCAACTGTGGCAAGACCAGTATTGTTAATTGTCGTGGAGGCAATCGTGCCTAGCGTTGCAGTTCCAGTTGACGCTGTGATGTTTGTCCCAAAGGTAACAGCACCAGTAAGTGTTGATGCTCCATCAACCGAGAACGATCCAGTGCTGCTTACGCCAGTTGTTGAAAGGGATAGCGCGGAAG
>Ga0209444_10001056_pt1 | contig 15304 bp, 13 predicted proteins | sample LauGreFaBDMM15DN_2_FD_188215 | JGI IMG/M metagenome (GOLD analysis project Ga0209444, IMG submission 188215) | Freshwater lake microbial communities from Lake Michigan, USA - Fa13.BD.MM15.DN (SPAdes) (version 2) | ecosystem: Environmental > Aquatic > Freshwater > Lake | place: Lake Michigan...
ATGCCCGGCACGCCCTTGGTGCCGATGATGCTGTTGACGGTGATGATGGATTGCTCGCCGGTGATGGCGTTGTGACCACCGCGAAACACCGCAATTTGTGCGCCTGCTTCCCAGCGCACTTCTTCCGCTGCGTAATGGATGACCGCTTGTTCCAGCGAAATCCATGACTGCGGCAACCCTTGGGCTGACAGCTTCAACACCTTCAACATTTACCTCCACAGAGATCAAAGCGAACACTGACATCGATTCCTAGACAATATACCTTGTTTTCATGAAACTACTTTATCAAGCCACCCCTAGCCATGCAGATCTTTCGCGGCATTCACCACCCCAGACTGGCAGAGGCCTGCGCTGTGACCATTGGTAATTTTGATGGCGTTCACCGAGGCCACCAAGCCATGCTGGCTTTGCTGCGCAACGAAGCGCGGCATCGCGCCTTGCCTTCTTGCGTGATGACCTTCGAGCCTCACCCGCGTGACTTCTTTGCCCAACGGTTGGGTAAACCTGAGATGGCACCCCAGCGCATCGCCAGCCTGCGCGACAAACTCGCCGAACTAGAAGCTTGCGGCATCGACCAATGCGTGGTCATGCCTTTCAATGCTTGGCTCTCCAACCTTTCACCTGACGATTTTGTAGAGCAGGTCTTGGTGCAAGGTTTGGGGACCCGCTACATCTTGGTGGGGGACGACTTTTGCTATGGCGCCAAGCGAGCAGGGGATTACGCCTCCTTGTCGCGTAGCGGCCAACAACTGGGCTTTGAGGTGGCAAGGATGAACAGTTACGAAGTGGCTGACCCCAGCCAAGCCCATGCCAGTGTTCGTGTGTCAAGTTCTGCAGTGCGCGAAGCGCTCGCACAGGGGCGCATGGCTGATGCAGCGCAACTGTTGGGGCGTCCCTATGCCATCTCGGGCCATGTGGTGCATGGTCGCAAACTGGGTCGCGAATTGAAATGCCCCACCTTGAACCTGCGCTTTCCTCACGCGAAACCCGCAGCAAGTGGCATCTTTGTGGTGCTTGTGCACGGCTTAGGCGACAAAGCACTGCAAGGTGTGGCCAATTTGGGTATTCGTCCCTCGCTAGACCCCAACGATGTGAATGCGGGTCAGGTACTGCTGGAAACCCATTGCTTAGATTGGCCCGACACCCTCGGCTTGAATGGAGGCTACGGTAAACTCGTACAAGTGGATTTGCTCCATAAATTGCACGATGAACTGAAATACGACAGCCTTGAATCTTTGGAACAAGGTATTGCCCAAGACTGCATTGACGCACGTCAGTGGTTTAACTCATGACCGATACCTCAACCGATTACCGCAACACCCTCAACCTGCCCGACACGCCCTTCCCCATGCGGGGCGACTTGCCCAAACGCGAACCTGCGTGGGCCAAGGCTTGGTCTGACGAGGGGCTTTACAAACAACTGCGCGTGACGCGCCACGGCCAACCGCTGTTTGTGCTGCATGACGGCCCGCCTTATGCCAACGGCAAATTGCACATTGGCCATGCGCTGAACAAAGTGTTGAAAGACATGATTGTGAAAAGTCGCCAATTGGCGGGCTTTGATGCGCAGTACATCCCCGGCTGGGACTGCCATGGTCTGCCGATTGAAAACGCCATTGAAAAACTGCATGGCCGCAAGCTCAGCCGCGACGATATGCAGTCCAAAAGCCGCGCCTTTGCCACCGAACAAATCGACCAACAACGCGAAGACTTCAAACGCCTAGGTGTCTTAGGTGACTGGGAGCGTCCCTACCGCACCATGGACCCAGCCAACGAAGCCGGCGAAATCCGCGCCTTCAAACGGGTGATCGAGCGCGGTTTTGTTTACCGTGGCTTGAAGCCTGTGTACTGGTGTTTCGATTGCGGCTCGTCCTTGGCTGAATTTGAAATTGAATACGCCGACAAAAAAAGCGACACCTTGGATGTGGCGTTTTTATGCGGCCAACCCGACAAACTGGCCAAGGCTTTCGGGCTGTCCAAGCTGTCCAAAGACGCGTTTGCAGTCATCTGGACCACCACGGCTTGGACCATTCCCGCCAACCAAGCCCTGAACTTGAACCCCGAGTTGAGCTATGCGCTGGTAGACACCGAGAAAGGGTTGTATGTATGCGCTGAGAGCTTGGTAGACAAGTGTTTAGAGCGTTGGCAACTCAGCGGCCACGTGGTCGCCACCTGCAAGGGCCAAGCGCTTGACTTGATCGAATTTCACCATCCACTGTCGCATGTGGATGCTGGCTACCAGCGTATCGCACCCGTCTACTTGGCTGACTACGCCACAGCTGATGACGGCACCGGCATCGTGCACAGCGCGCCCGCTTACGGTGTGGACGACTTCAATTCCTGCGTGGCGCACGGCATGAAGTACACCGACATCTTGAACCCCGTGCAAGGCAACGGGGCATATGCCGCCGACTTTTCCTTGTTTGCTGGCCAACACATTTGGAAAGCGGTGCCGGTCATTTTGGAAGCGCTGAAAAACGCCAACCGCTTGATGGCCACGCATGGCATCACCCACAGCTACCCGCATTGCTGGCGGCACAAAACACCGGTGATTTACCGCGCTGCGGCGCAATGGTTCATCCGCATGGACGAGGGTGCAGGTGTATTCACCGTCGACAAAGCGCCCAAGACTCTTCGCCAATTGGCGCTGGACGCCATCGAGCAAACCCAGTTCTACCCCGAGAACGGCAAAACCCGTCTGCGCGACATGATCGCCAACCGCCCCGACTGGTGCATCTCGCGCCAACGCTCTTGGGGCGTGCCGGTGCCTTTCTTTTTACACAAAGACAGCGGCGAATTGCACCCGCGCACCATGGCGATCTTGGACCAAGCGGCCGACATGGTGGAACACGGCGGCATCGAGGCTTGGAGCCGCGCCACGGTGCAAGACATCCTCACCCAAGCTGGTGACCACCCCGACGAATACACCAAGAGCACCGACATTTTGGAGGTGTGGTTTGACTCTGGAAGCACCTTTGAGCACGTGCTGCGCGGTAGCCACAAAGACGCTTACGACCGACCGCCCTTCCACGAAAGCGGCCCCGAAGCCGACCTCTATTTGGAAGGCCATGACCAACACCGGGGTTGGTTTCACAGTTCATTGCTTTTGGGCTGCGCCTTGTACGACCGCGCCCCATACCGTGGCTTGTTGACCCATGGCTTTGCCACCGATGGCCAAGGCCGCAAGATGAGCAAATCGCTTGGCAACACCGTCGTACCGCAAGAAGTCACCGACAAACTGGGTGCGGAAATCGTGCGCCTGTGGGTGGCCTCCACAGACTACTCGGGCGACTTGAACATCGACGAAAAAATCTTGGCTCGGGTGGTCGACACCTACCGCCGTGTGCGCAACACCTTGAAGTTTTTGCTCGCCAACACCAGCGACTTTGACATTGCCAAAGACGCGGTGTCCTTGGCCGATATGCTCGAAGTTGACCGCTACGCTTTGAGCCGCACCGCTCAACTGCAAGCCGACATCGTGGGTAACTACAACGCGGCAAAAAAAGTGTTCGAGGGCGGCCACTTTGGGTTGTACGAGTTTCACCCCGTGGTGTCCAAGCTGCAGATTTTTTGCTCCGAAGATTTGGGTGCGTTTTATTTGGACGTGCTCAAAGACCGGCTCTACACCACCCAAGCAGGTTCACACGCCAGACGCAGCGCGCAAACCGCGCTGTGGCACATCACCCAAGCCATGTTGCGATGGATGGCGCCTTTCCTCAGCTTCACCGCTGAGGAAGCGTGGCATGTTCTGGGCATGGGCCAAACCATATTCAGCGACAGCTATGTTCACCTGCCCGAACCCGACTTGCCGTTGATGGAAAAATGGTCGCGCATCCTCAAGTTGCGTGAAGAGGTGAATAAAGAGATCGAGTTGGTGCGCAGCCAAGGTTTGGTAGGTTCTTCTTTGCAAGCCGAGGTAGACCTGACCCTTGCCAAAAACGATATGCAGTTGCTTCAAAGCTTGGGTGAGGATGTACGTTTTGTATTCATCACCTCGGCGCTGCGCTTGCACGCGGGTGAGGCGCTGGGTATCAAAGTCGCACCCTCGGCATACACCAAATGCGAGCGCTGCTGGCATTACCGCGAGGATGTCGGCCACGACACCGCGCATGCCACTTTATGTGGCCGTTGTACCAGCAATTTGTTTGGCGCAGGCGAGTCGCGCTTGGTGGCTTAAGCCATTTACGCACCCAGCCGAAGTTGATCGATGAACAAAAACCCGTCCCCTTCTTTGCTGCTGTGGCTGGGCATTGCCTTGGTGATACTGCTGGCAGATCAAGCCACCAAGCTGCTGATCGTTGACAGCTTTGCCTTAGGCGACAGCCAAACCGTCACCACGTTTTTCAACTTGGTGCGGGTGCACAACAGCGGCGCGGCATTTTCAATGTTGTCTACCGCTTCAGGCTGGCAGCGCTGGTTCTTCACCGCCATTGGCATAGTGGCCACGTTTTTCATTTTGTGGCTGCTGCGCAGCCACCCCACACAAAAACTGTTTTGCTTTGCGTTAGCACTGGTGTTGGGCGGCGCGGTGGGCAATGTGATCGACCGCATTGCTTATGGCCATGTGATTGATTTTTTGGACTTCCACTGGGACGCGTTATCGCCCGTGTTTTTCCAAGGCCATTTCCCCGCTTTCAATGTCGCCGACAGCGCCATCAGTGTCGGCGCGGTATGCCTGATCTTGGATGAGTTGATCAGGGTTCGTAAGAGCTGAACGCGCTTCCTCGCAAACCCCGTCACGCCTAAACCGTCAAAATGGTGCAGCCCGTGGTTTTGCGGGCTTCCAAATCGCGGTGCGCTTGTGCCGCATCAGCCAAAGGATAGCGCTGGTCGATATGGATCTTCACCTTGCCACTGCCCACCACCTCGAACAAATCCTCGGCCATTTGCTGGTTCACTTCGCGGGTGGCGATGTGGGTGAACAAGGTTTGGCGGGTCACGTAAATGGAGCCTTTGGCACCCAACACACCTGGCGCAAAAGGTGCCACAGGGCCAGAAGCGTTGCCGAAACTGGCCATCAAACCAAAAGGCGATAAACAGTTGAGCGACTTCTCCCAAGTGTCCTTGCCCACCGAGTCGTAAACCACTTTCACGCCTTTGCCACCAGTGATGTCTTTCACACGGGCTTCAAAATCTTCTGTGGCGTAGTTGATGACGTGGGCTGCACCGTTGGCTTTGGCCAAGGCGCATTTTTCATCGCTGCCTGCGGTGCCAATGAGTTGGTAACCCAACGCTTTGGCCCATTGGCAAGCAATCAGCCCCACACCCCCAGCGGCGGCGTGGAACAAGATGGGGTCGCCAGCTTGCAACCCTGCTTGAGGCAGGGTGCGCTTGAGCAAATACTGCACTGTCAAGCCCTTGAGCATCATGGCTGCGCCAGTGTCGAAGTCGATGTTGTCGGGTAATTTGCACACGTTTTTGGCAGGCATCACCCGCGCTTCGCAATAACTTCCTGGAGGGGCGCTGGCATAGACAGCGCGGTCCCCTGCTTTCAAATGCGTCACACCTGCACCCACAGCTTCCACCACGCCCGAGGCTTCCATGCCCAAGCCATGTGGCAAAGACAGCGGGTACAAGCCGGTGCGGTGGTAAACGTCGATGAAGTTCAAGCCTACGGCTTTGTGGCGGATGCGAATTTCACCTGCACCAGGTTCACCCACCGCCACATCGACGAGGTGCAGTTCTTCGGGGCCGCCCACTTGGGCGATGTGTATGGCTTTGCTCATGCTTGTCTCCAGTGCTGCAAATTCAAAAAAGAAAACCGTGATCCTGCCACGATTTTGACAGGCTGTGGGTTAGAGTGTCACCCGCATGTCTGACAACACCCCCGCCCCTGCCCCACTTTTGACGCCTGCCACCATCGGTTTGTTGCTGCTGCCACCTTTGGTGTGGGCAGGTAACTCGATATTGGGCAGGGTCGTGGCCGATATGGTGCCGCCCATCACCTTGAATTTTTTCCGCTGGCTGCTGGCCTTTGTGATCCTCTTACCTTGGGGTTGGCGCTTGCTTTTGCCCAGCAGCACTTTGTGGCCGCATTGGCGGCGCTATGCGGTACTCAGCCTCTTAGGGGTGGGCTGTTACAACAGCTTTCAATACTTAGCCCTGCACACCTCCACTCCCATCAATGTCACTTTGGTGGCCTCTAGCGTGCCGGTGTTCATGCTGGCCATGGGTGCCTTGTGGTTCAAGCAACGCATCACCCGCCGCCAGTTGCTGGGTGCGGCCATGTCAATCGCCGGTGTGCTGTGCGTGCTGGGCCGCGGCGACTGGCAAACCTTGCTGCGGGTGGAGTTGGTGATTGGCGATGTGTATGTGCTGTTCGCTGTCTTTTGCTGGGCGCTGTACAGCTGGTTGTTGTCGCAGCCCAAAGACCCGCCAGAGATTCGCAACAACTGGGTCAATTTTTTAATGGCGCAAATGTTTTTTGGTTTGCTGTGGTGCGGCCTGTCTACCGCCGTGGAATGGCACTACAGCGACAACCCGCATATTGAATGGGGGTGGCCGCTTTACGCTGCACTGCTTTACGTGGCGCTGGGCCCTGCCTTGTTGGCTTACCGCAGTTGGGGTTTGGGCATACAGAGGGTGGGGCCCAATATCGCAGGGTTTTTTGCCAACCTCACGCCCTTGTTTGCAGCGGTCATGTCCACCGTCTTGTTGGGCGATGCACCACATCTTTACCATGCAGCAGCGTTTGTGTTGATTGCCGGCGGCATCGTGGTGTCGTCGCGCCAAGCACCCAAGGCCAGCCAAGACTGAACAGCGCTACATCTCATGGCAATGACTGGTTGAGATTGCTTCGCTTGGCTCGCAATGACAGACTCAATTAATGAGAACCAGGGTATGCGCCACCGTCAATCAAGATGTTTTGACCAGTAATGAAGCCGGCGTGCTGGCTACACAAAAACGCGCAGGTCTGACCAAACTCATCGGGGTGACCAAAGCGTTGCGCAGGCGCAAGTTTTTTTCGCGCTTCGGCCAAGGCTTCGATGCTTTGACCCGTTTTGGTGGCAGCCCCTGCCAGCGTAGTTTTCAATCGGTCAGTGTCAAAAGCGCCGGGCAACAGGTTGTTGATGGTGACGTTGTTGCCTGCCAAAGCCGTGGTGCGGGAAAGTCCAGCCACAAAACCCGTCAAGCCACTGCGAGCACCGTTGGATAAACCCAAAATATCGATCGGGGCTTTGACCGCGCTGGAGGTGATGTTCACGATGCGTCCAAAACCGCGCGAGGCCATGCCGTCCACCGTGGCTTTGATCAGCTCAATCGGGGTGAGCATATTGGCGTCCACCGCCTTGATCCATGCCTCACGGTCCCATTCGCGAAAGTCGCCAGGAGGTGGGCCACCCGCATTGGTCACAACAATGTCGTAGTTTTTGCCAGGGCCACCTGCTACCGACCAAATCGCGGCACGTCCTGCTTCGGTGGTGATGTCTTGGGCCACAGTCAACACCGTCACACCCAGCAAACGCAGTTTGGCAGCGGAGGCTTCCAAGGCTTCAGCGCCACGCGACACCATCACCACATTCACACCTGCTTGCGCCAGTGCCGTGGCGCAACCCAAGCCCAAGCCCTTGCTTGCACCGCCCACCAAAGCCCATTTACCTTTGAGTCCTAAATCCATTATTTATCTCCATAACGAGAAGCCAGAAACACACCACCAAGCACCAAGACGGTACCCAGACCAATCCACGCATTCAAGGGTTCACCCAACACCCACACTCCCAAGGCCAGTGTCGAGAGGGGACCAATCATGCCAGTTTGCGATGTGAGCGCAGCACCTATGCGCTCGATGGCCAACATCACCATCAGCACAGGAGCCACTGTACAAACCGTGGCATTGAGCAAACCCCACCACCATACTTCGACAGGTATGACTGTACTCAAGGAACGCAGCGAAACATACTGCACCAAACAACACAGACACGCTACCGAAGAAGCCCACCCTACCAATCGCATGGAGCCTATGCGTTGGACCACCTCGCCGCTGAACATCAAATACAAAGCGTAGCTGAGCGCGCTGCCCAATACAAACAGGGCACCCGTCACCGCGTCGGGACCGGCCAAACTCACCTCATGGCCAAACACCAGCAACACGCCGGCATAGCTCACCCCCATCGCCAAAGCGCGCATGGGGCGAATACGGTACTTGTAAATCAAGACGCTCAACAGCAGCACCAAGGTGGGGTTCAAATACAAAATCAGCCGCTCCAAACTCGCACTGATGTACTGCAAACCCAAAAAATCCAAAAAGCTGGCCAAGTAATAACCCAGCACACCCAAGGCAATGATGATGGGCGCATCGCGCCACTGCAAGGGGTTTTCTTGGGCATGGGTGCTGCGCGACGCCCACCACGCCAGCGCCATGAACATGGGCAGCGACCACAGCATCCGCACCATGATGACGGTGACCGCGTCCACGCCATAGCGGTACGACAGTTTGACGATGATGGCCTTGCCGCTGAAGGTGATGGCGCCAGCCAGCGCCAGCAGCACGCCAGTGGCATGGGGCGACAGGCGAGGCTTCGCCATCGCTGAGGAAGTATTCAAAACTTAAAAACCCGCGACCAAGCCGTCGCGGCGCGAATCGCTGGCCGCCACATAGCCTTGCACCTTGGGGTCGCCCATGCGCCAGATGAATTGGCCCGAGCCAAAGTCTTGGTAGCTGTCCTTGATGACTTCCATTTGATGCCCCAAAGCCTGCAAGCCTTTGACGGTGTGCGGGTCCATTGCCGACTCAACGTTGATGACCAAGCCATCGTTGTAGCGCCAACGTGGCGCGTCACATGCGGCTTGCGGGTTTTGTTGGTAGTCGAGCATACGAACCAAGGTTTGCACATGGCCTTGGGGTTGCATGTTCGCGCCCATCACGCCGTAGCTCATCACCGGCTGGCCGTCTTTGGTGAGGAAGGCAGGAATGATGGTGTGGAAAGGTCGTTTGCCAGGCGCCACCAAATTCGCGGGGTTGTGGCCACCCGCGCGCACTGCGAAAGCGTGTCCTCTGTTTTGCAAGCTGATGCCAAATTGCGGCTCCACACAACCCGAACCAAAGCCCATGTAATTGCTTTGGATAAAGCTGACCATCATGCCGTTTTCATCGGCAGCAGTCAGGTAAATCGTGCCACCCTTGGCAGGGTTGCCAGCTTTGAAGTCTTGCGCTTTCTTCATGTCAATCAGGCCAGCGCGTTGCTTCAGGTAAGACGAATCCAACATTTGCTGAGCCGTGACTTCCATGCTGGCCTCATCGGCCACATAGCGGTACACATCGGCAAAAGCCAGCTTCATCGCCTCGATTTGCAGATGCTGCGAATCCACACCGTCCAGCGTCAACGCCGCTAAGTCGAAGTTACCCAAAATACCCAAGGTGATGAGTGCCGCAATGCCTTGGCCATTCGGTGGAATTTCATGCAGGGTGTGGCCACGGTAGTTTTGCGCAATGGGTGTGACCCAATCGGCTTGGTAAGCCGCAAAGTCGCTGGCTTTCAAACTGCCGCCGTGGGCATTGGAAAACTTCTCCAATGCATGGGCGATTTCACCGCCGTAAAACGCTTTACCCTTGGTGTTGGCAATGGTGCGTAAGCCGCGAGCGGCGGCTGGAAACTGGAACAACTCGCCCACTTGCGGTGCCCGACCCCAAGGCAACAAATGATCGGCAAAGCCAGGTTGATTGTGTAGCTCCTGTACCGCAGCAGCCCATTTTTCTTGCACCACCACGCTCAGCAAGTAGCCACGCTCGGCGATCTCGATGGCCGACTGCATCAGATCGGCAAAGGGCAGTTTGCCAAAACGCTCGCTCATCGCCACCCAACTGGCCACCGCGCCTGGCACCGTCACCGAATCGATGCCACGCTTGGGTGGCTGCATCGCGTCAGGGCCGTATTTCTTTTGGAAATATTCGGGCGTCCACGCTTGCGGCGCTCGCCCCGAAGCGTTCAAACCATGCAAGGCTTTGCCGTCCCACAAAATACAAAATGCATCCGACCCCAAACCGCAGCTGACAGGCTCAACAACGGTGAGCACCGCAGCCGCTGCGATGGCAGCGTCCACCGCATTGCCGCCTTGCCACAAGATGCGCAAGCCCGCTTGGGCAGCCAAAGGGTGAGAGGTAGAAACAATGTTGCGGGCAAAAACCGGTAAGCGTGTGCTGGCGTAGGGATTGGAGAAGTTAAAGGTCATGGTTTATCTGTTTTAAGAACTTTGTAATGCAATCGACGGGTGATCCACCAGATCACCAAAGCAATGAACGGCACGGCGACAGCTGTGGCCATCGCAGGGTTCGGAATCAAGCCCTTGGCTTGTAAGCCTTCGGCCATGAAATGCACCAAACCAGCTATGTAATAAGTGATGGCCGCCACCGACAAACCTTCCACCGTGGTTTGCAATTTGAGTTGCATACCTTGGCGTTTGTTCATTGCGGTGAGCAAAGCTTGGCTGCTTTGCTCTTGCTGAAAGTCCACCCTTGTGCGCAGCAAATTGCTCATGCGCGAGACGCGCTCGGACAACGCGGTTTGGCGCTTGGCCACCCAGTCGCAGGTGCTACGGGCTGGGCTTAAGCGTCGCTCCATGAACTCGCCCACCGACTGAAAACCCGGCAAACGCGTTTCGCGGATGTCTTTGATGCGCCTGTCCACCAACTCGAAGTAGGCCTTGCTGGCGGAAAAACGTGAATGCTGCGATGCATACAAACCTTCAACCTGTCCTGCCAAGCGAGTCAAATGGTCTAAGAGTTGGGCTTCTTGGTCGTGGCTGGCGCTGCGAATGGCTTGCGCCAAATCTGCCAACTCTTGCTCGGCAGTGGCCAAGGCGGGCACTGCGCTACGGGCAATTGGCAAGCCCAGCAAAGCCATCATGCGGTAGGTTTCAATCTCCAGCAAGCGCTGTACCAAACGACCCAAGCGGCGCTGGCTAAGCTGGCCCACACGCAACAACATGCGCGAGCAACCATTGGGGTTAATTTGGAAATCGGTGTGCAAAGTCGCTGCGCCTTCAGCCAATTGGCAAGCCACCAAGCTGTCTTCGCGAAATTGCTGGTGAAGCTCTTCGCGGTCTGACAAGTCCTGGGTGGGCTTGGCCCGCAGTTGGATATGTGCCAAACATTCACCCGGTAACTCTTTCAGCCACGCTTGGGGCAAACGGCGCATGGCCAAGTCGTAGTCTTCCCCTTTGGGCAAGCCCATGGGCGCGTCTGCCATGAAGGTCCAAGTGACAAATTCGGTGTGCAGTTCCCAACGCAAACGCCATGTGCCCATGTCTACCCGCAAATGGTTGACATGTTCATCGGGCACTGGCAAATGGTGGTCGCGCAACAAAGCAGCCAAATGCTCGCGACTGGCTTGACGCGCATCAACATCGGCCAGCATCACCAAATGGCTGATGGCCAAGGGCGCGGTCATCGGCTCAGGTGGGCGGGCATGCACCTCGTTGTGCAAAGTGCGGCGCAAAGGATGTTCGTTAACCAACATGCGTATCAGTCTTCGACAAAGGCTTCTTCACGTTTGGACTTCACCGCCGGCAATAAGACCATGACCACCAAGACTACGGCCACTACCAGCAAAGCAGCCGACAAAGGGCGGGTGATGAACACCGACCAGTCGCCGCGCGCCAATTTCAGGGCTCGTTTCAAATACTCTTCCATCATGGGACCCAGCACAAAGCCCAGTAACAAGGGCGCTGGCTCACAACCGAGCTTGTAGAAAAGATAGCCAGCCAAACCAAAAGCGGCCACCAGCGCAATATCAAACGTAGCGTTGTTGGTGGTGTACACCCCAATTGCGCAAAACAACACAATGGCCGGAAACAGGTAGTGGTAGGGAACGGTTAAAAGTTTGATCCAAATACCAATCATGGGCAGGTTCAACACAATCAGCATCAGGTTGCCAATCCACATGGAAGCGATCAAGCCCCAAAACAATTCGGGGTTGACGGTCATCACCTGCGGGCCCGGCTGGATGTTGTGGATGGTCATGGCACCCACCATCAGTGCCATCACCGCGTTGGGCGGGATGCCTAAAGTGAGCAAAGGAATGAAAGAGGTTTGTGCGCCTGCATTGTTGGCGGCTTCTGGCGCAGCAACACCGCGGATATTGCCTTGGCCCAAAACCACTTCGCCAGCTTTGAGCTTGATTTTTTTCTCTAATGTGTAAGCCGCAAACGAGGCCAAAACCGCGCCGCCACCTGGCAAGACGCCCAATACCGACCCCAAAGCCGTGCCACGCAAGACAGCGGGCATCATTTGCTGAAAATCTTCACGTGTGGGCATCAAGCCTTGCACTTTGGCGGTGAAGACTTCGCGGTCTTCTCCCGACTTGGCCAAGTTGGTGATGATTTCACCGTAGCCAAAAACGCCCATCGCCACTGCCACAAAGCCAATGCCATCGGCCAACTCGGGGGTGTCCATGGTGAATCGGGCCAGACCTGAGTTGACATCGGTGCCCACCAGTCCGAGCAGCAAACCCAAAATGATCATGGCAATGGCTTTGAGCAGCGAGCCCGAAGCCAACACCACCGCACCCACCAAACCCAGCACCATCAAGGCGCAGTATTCAGCAGGCCCAAAGGCAAAGGCCATCTCGGTCAAAGGCGCGGCAAATGCTGCCAACAACAAAGTACCCACACAGCCCGCAAAAAATGAACTTAGCCCAGCTGCCGCCAAGGCTGGTCCGGCGCGGCCTTGTCTGGCCATTTGGTAGCCATCGAGGGTGGTCACTACCGAGGACGACTCGCCGGGCAAGTTGACCAAAATCGCGGTGGTGGAACCGCCGTACTGCGCGCCGTAGTAAATACCTGCCAACATGATCAAGGCCGACACAGGGGGCAAGGCATAGGTGGCGGGCAACAACATGGCGATGGTCGCTACTGGCCCAATACCGGGCAAAACGCCGATCAAGGTGCCGAGCAAGCATCCCACCAAGGCATAGAGCAAATTGATGGGGGTGGCCGCAACCCCAAAACCGGTGGCTAAGTTGGCAAGTAAGTCCATGGCAGTCCTGTCTACGCAACCAAGAACGCTGGCCACACTGGCATGGTCAAGCCCAGTAAGGCAATGAAAATGCCATAACTGCCGGCAGCCAAAACAGTGGAGAGCACCAGCACACGGCGAATTTGGAAGGCGGTTTCGTCCGCCATGGCGGCAATCACTGTCAGTGCCACGGTCGCCACCACCAAGCCCATAGAGGGCAAACCAATAATCGGTAAGCCGCCAAGCAATGCGCCAAAAGCCAAATTGGCGCCCAAAATGCACAGCAAGGGCCGCCAAGCAAAGTCGCCCACTTTTCCACCATCGGGGGTTTCAACCACCAAGGAAAAAAACAGAATGAACGCGCCCAACAGGGACAAAATCAGGCCCAAAACCAACGGAAAATAACCCGGCCCCATCTGACTGGCAGAGCCAATGGTGTAAGAAGACGCGCTGGCCCAAGCAAAACCACCACCGGTGGCAATGAACATCACGCCTGAAGCAAAGTCTTTTTCACTTTTGATCGACACAACACGGGCCTTGGCAAAGAAGAGATTGTCATTGTCACCTAAACCGCCACCGGCTTGAGAACCTTGAGCCACAGCGGTGCGGGCAAGCCAAAGCGCGCTTGTATCGCCTCAGCTCGGGTTTGTAAAAGTGCTCGATCGGGAGCAGACGCTTGGGCCTGCGCCAGCACCACGGTGTTGCCCTCTTTGGTGGGCTTGAAGGCCCACACAGCTGGCTCGCCAAAGGCTTGGGTGATGTGCGCCAAGCTTTTGTCATAACTGGAGGAGCGACCAAACAGGTTGACCACCATGCAGCCTTGGGCGGTCAGCAATTGGCGGCATTGGGCATAAAAATCGGCGTCGTCGAGCACGGGAGCGGCCGCTTCGTGGTCGTACAGGTCCACATGCAAGACGTCGATCTGCCCCCGCCAATAGGTGTGCGCCACCACCTCGGCGGCGTCGCCCAGCACTACTGACAATCGGTCATCATCGGCAGACAAGGCAAACCAACTGCGGCAAGCGCCAATGACTTGCGGATTGAGTTCGATGGCAGTGGTTTGCATACCCAGCACCTTGTGGCAGTTTTTGGTGAGCGCTGCAGCACCCAGCCCCAGTTGCATGGCGTGCAATTGGCTGACCGTATCAGGCTCGACAAACAACAACCACGCCTGCATACGCTGCACATAGTCCAAATGGATGGCGTTGGGCTTGCCAGTGTCCATGGAGCCTTGTACCCATACCGATCCCAAATGCAAATAGCGCACCTTGCCATGCTCGGAGATGTTGACTTGCGGTAAGGAGGGCGTTGCCATGGGGCGATTGTCGCCGCACCTCATTCGTCATGGCGAGGAACCTGGCGCCCAAGCAATCTCATGGCGCACGCCGCAGATGTGCTGTTGCTAACGAAGTCCCAACACCGCTTGCACATTGGCGGTGGTGGCCTGCTGCACTTCGTCCAAGCTGATGCCGCGCAAATCCGCCAACGCTTGGGCGATGCGAGGAATTTGGTCGGGTGTGTTGCGTCCTTGCGGCAAACCTTGGGCGCGGTCCTCAGCGGTGACGTACAACCAATGCGGCGGGATGTCGGGCGCATCAGTCTCCAGCACCAAGGCGTCTAAGGGTAATTGGGTGGCCAACATGCGCAGTTGATTGGCACGATCAAACGTGAGTGCACCGCCAAACCCCAATTTGAAACCCATAGCGATGAACTGCTGGGCTTGTTGCAAGCTGCCGTTAAACGCATGGGCGATACCGCCTTTGACAGGCGTTTGGCGCAAACCTTGCAACAACAAATCAGCACTTCGGCGCACATGCAAGACGACCGGCAGGCTGTGCTGCTGGGCCAGTTTGAGCTGTGCCTTGTAAAAAAGTTGTTGCCGCGCCATGTCCAAGCCGGGCACAAATCCGTCCAAACCGATTTCACCTACCGCTACCAAGCGAGAGTCTTCAGCGTGCTGCTGCAAAGCAAGGGCTAGGGTCTGTAAATCGTCTTCGCTGGCCTGCGGCGTGAACAGGGGGTGAATACCCAAGGCGAAAACATCGCCATGCTGGTGTGCAAGCAGACGTACCGCATCAAAGTTCGCCGCCTCCACCGCAGGAATAACGCAGGTGCCAACCCCCGCTTGGCGAGCGGTCCAGCGCACCGCATCGCGGTCGGCGGCGAATTCCGGTGCATCAAGGTGGCAGTGGCTGTCGATCCATGTCATAGGAAGATTGTCAGATAGAAAATCGGGGTCAGATCCCAATTAACTTTGATGGGCTGCGCAAGTAGGACGTGTGTCGCAGGTTGGCCGTAGCCGACGTTGTGTCAGCATGGAGGCGAGGCCGAGCCTGCGGCACACGTCCTACT